>MDTD01115206.1_pt1 | contig 11104 bp, 8 predicted proteins | sample 811221 | NCBI WGS metagenome assembly MDTD01 (sample SAMN05326646, study PRJNA326480) | marine metagenome | isolation source: seawater | place: Pacific Ocean: South West | collected 2011
CCACGAATTTGGTCGTCTGAAACGTCGTGTGTGGTCAACATCGGTTTGATGTGATTCAACAGGTTTGGCTTTTGTTTCCATCGTTGGTAGCGAACGTTCTGGATTTCACCATGAACGCCTTTGGTGACGTGCATCGTTTTCAGAGCAGACTTGAGATTGTCGAGGATGCTTGTCGATGCCATTCCTCCCATGTGAATGAAGCAATTGGAATCGACCACGTAGGTGACCATGCTTGAACCAGTTCAAACCGCATCATAATTCTTGAGCCGAATGGACAGCAAGAATTGCATCGACAAGAGGAGCGATGGTAGCACTGTTTGGATAGGGTGAGACGACGTTTGCAGCAGCTCGAACATCCGCAAATGGCGTCCCAACTGCCACCGACCATCCCGACATAGCAAACATCGAGAGATCGTTTGGAGCATCACCCACGGAGAGTAATTCAGACGCTTCGATACCCATTCGCTTGAGGATCATTTCCAACCCACTGCCTTTGGAGAGATGTGGTTCCATCAGGTGAATCGCAAAACCGGTTCGGACAACGTCAAGATTGGACCAATCGCTTTCTTCAATGGATGATGTGACCAATTGAAGATCCTCATCTTTGAACAGACACCATTCGCTTTCTCTCCAAGCATTGGTTTGAATGCCTCTCGCATCGATTTCAGAATGTTGCGAATGAAGCCATTCAGCAGCTTTCTTTGCTTCATCCCCAGATGCTCGAAGCAAGGGTTCATCCCAATCTGGATGCCAAAGTACGCCTCCGTTTTCACAACACATTGGGCCACTGAGTCCGATAAATCGCCACAGTCCATATGTGATGGCACGGACGTTTCCAGTTGCAAGGATGACAGGAATACCTGCATCTTCAAGTCGTCGTAACGCTTCAACTGCATGCATGTCCAAACGCTTGTTTTCGTCGGTTAGTGTTCCATCAATATCGAAAGCGACGACTCGGGGACACCATCCCGGTGGAAGCCACTCCATGTTGCAACCAACGCCTCATGTCACAAGAAGATTCTCACCATACGACAAATCACGGTATCACAGCCTTAATCAAACAGGAATTCAGCAGTATCCTCATGGGGGATGACAGTGAGGACGTGTTTTTCTCGCTGGAGGATGATGAACCTCAAGTCAACGGTGAAAAAATAGTTCCACCGTCATCAGATCAGGTTCTTGAGTCCGTTGTGGTTCTCGATCCCGAAATTGTTGAACAAGCGACCGGTTGTTACACGGTTGAATGGCCTCTGGTTGGTATGGACTGTCCGGATTGTGCCGGTAAAGCCATGACTGCGCTTCGAATTCTTCCTCAAGTAAAATCACCAGCAGTTTCCGCTACACGAGGTGACGTCAAACTTAATCTCGATTTGGAAAAAGGATCGCTTTCTGAAGTCTCAAGCGCGCTTCGCTCACTTGGACACGCTCCTGATACGGAACATCATCATCTCAAAGGTGTCAAGGCCGAAAACGTTGCGAAACGCAACAACACGACGCTCCGCGATCTCAAGCGATTGTTCTGTCTCCAGCCGGGGATTCTTGATGCAGAGATCGAAAAAGACGGACGAATTCTCCTTCAGATGGTAAGTGCAGCAGACAAAGAACTGCTCAAGAAGCGTGATACTGCTATTGCTCATGTGTGCGGTTCTGAGCCAGAATATGTTACTGCAATCTCCAATCGTCTACGCCCAGACCAGATGCGTTTGCTAGGAGCAGCCTTCGCTGTGCCAATCTTGTTTTCTCTCTTTGTTCTTGAATTCCTTGGAATCGAAGGATGGATTCCTGCCTTGATTGCGATTCCTGGCATTCTCGCATCGAGTTACCAGATGTTCAAACAGGCTTTGGCAAGTATGATTTCGCTTCAGTTGGGATTCCAAGTCCTGACAAGTCTCGCTGTAATCGGAGCCTGTGGCCTCATGATGTGGGAGGAAGCCCTGATTGTTTCTATCCTCGTTGCTGTCACGGTTCACCTTGAGGGTGATGCCTTGATGAAAGCTCGAGAAGCCATGCAGGGCGGTCTTGATCGTCTACCGAGGATCGCTCGGAAAGTGCACCGACACAAGCCAAGTTTCAATCCAAAAAACATTTCGCTTGGCTCGCTTTCAATGATGCCTCAGACCAATTCACTCAAGCCGGTCAATGCTGAAGTTAAACCACAACAGATTCCAATCGATCTTCTTCGGAAAGGTGATTTCATCGAAGTCCGTAGTGGTGAACTGGTCCCCGCAGACGGACGAGTCGTTGAGGGCATTGGCGCACTCAACAAGGCGCCATTGACTGGTGAATCGGTTCCAGTTGACATTAACGAGGGTGACTTCGTACAAGCCGGTCTCGTCTTAGCGCGTGGACCTGTGGTGCTTGAAGTGGAGGCTGTTGGTGAGAATACCCAACTGTTCGAGCTGATCGAAACCGTTCATACCTATCGAGATGAACCACCTCGATTGCAAGCGGCTATTGAACGCTTCACAGCCATTTGGGTTCCCATTGTTGTCTTTGGAGCCTTCTTTGTGTACTGGTTCCTCTACCCAGAAAACTGGAAGATTGTTTTGTTGCTTTGGGTAGTTTCTTGTCCGTGTGCGCTGCTGCTTGCTGCTCCAGTCCCACACGCTGCAGCGTTGGCGAATTCTGCGCAGATGGGAGCTATTGCTCGAGGCGGTGACGTTCTTGAACGACTCGCAAAAGTCAACCACGTATTCCTCGATAAAACCGGTACACTCACCTCTGGAAAACCATCTATTGGAAAAGTCGTCACTGCGAAAGGTCGTCGTCGAGACGCTGCGATTGGACTTGCTGCGGGGATTGAAGCGCGCTCCTCGCACCCGTATGCTGAAGCACTTCGGGAGTTCGCCGACGAACAATCGATCAACGCTTCCAAAGTCACCAACATCAAGGACGTTAATGCCGGAATACAGGCTACCCAAAACAAAGAAGAGGTCCTGATGCTACGTCCTGATGCACTCGCTCAATACAAGATTGAAATCCCTTCAGAACTGAAAGATGAAGTCGCACTTGCCGAATCACAAGGCCATGGAGCATCCGTTCTCACAAAAGGTGGAAAGTGCGTTGCATTGTTCACGTTCGTTCACGATGACACCCGTCAAGGAGCAGATGAACTGATTCCAGAATTGCACAAGATGGGCATTCACGTACAGATTCTGTCTGGAGATCAACAAGGGGCTGTGGATCGCTTCGCATCCACGGTTGGTCTTCCCAAAACCGATGCGTTTGGAAATCAATCGCCAGAAGACAAAGTCGATGTTGTCCGAAGTCGTTCTGAAATAGCTGTCACAATGATGGTCGGGGACGGTTTCAATGATGCAGCAGCACTGGCGGTTGCTGACGTTGGTGTAGCCGTTGGCTCAGGTGAATCGGTGAACGTCGAGGCTGCAGACGTGATGATTCCTGGAGACGACCCGCGGATGCTTGCCGACCTCCTCAAACTGGCCCGACGTACTGAACGCAACTTCAGACAGAACCTTTCCTTCTCGATTCTCGTTACTGTCACGTTGGTGTATGCCGTCATCAATGGTTTCTATGATGCTCTTTGGGTTGGCGTACTGGTGCACGAAGCCTCGGTCATCCTCGTGATTCTCAATGGGGCACGGCTTGCAGAAGGAACGGGAACTCTCACGTTGGTCAAGGAAACCTTCCTTGCGATGTGGGAAGCAACGAGGATTGCACTTGATACGGGTCTGAAACAACTGAGCGAGATGCGAAGTTGAGAGGATATCTTCAAACGGAAGCACGTCCGAGTCCTAATCGGTGAGCCGATGAGCAGAGTGAGGACGGACCCTTTGGTTGCAGCATTGACCCACCCAACCCGACAGGGTGCGTATCAAGCCCTATCGCAAACGACGGAAATGAGTACTGTGCAACTTCAGGCCGCACTCAATGTCGATCGTTACAACCTTTATCATCATCTCAAGCGTTTGGTCAAAGTTGGTCTCATTGAGAACCATCGCGACGTGGGACGTGCTCGCTGGTGGCGGATGGTCAAGGAAGTACCTCTCCCATCGATGGGGGCATCGAATGCTGGAGCAACATCTTCACCATTGGATGAATTGTCCAAATTAACACATGTGCATGCCATTGATCTCAAGGATTCAAGAGGCCAAGTTGGAGCCAAGCAATTGGTGCAGAAACTTGCTCAAGAATACAAAATTCCTCTGGATCTTCCGTGGAACTTCCTTCCCGGAAAAATCATTCTTGTGGGAACCAAGAAAGACGATGATGAATGAGACTATTCACTGGTTATTGAGCGAACAATCCAAAATCAAAGGGAGGATGGAACAACATGGACGAACAACTCATTGTTGAGTCAAAAATTGCACCTCCGCCTCTTTCGTGCCCGAAGTGCAATGGGTTGCTACCCTCTGCACTCGGTGAAATTGAGTGTGAGCTATGCGGTGCTAACGTTCGTGTGGAACACGAACCTACTCGAACACAATGGATGAAAGAACGAATTTCTTGTCCAACCTGCTCGAAAGTATTGATTGCAGGAGTCGATGAACGACCAGCAGAATTGCGATGCGGTGGCTGTGACACGCAGTTCACCCTCGAAGCAAAGGTCATCCGCGTTGAGATTGAATGTCCTTCATGTAACCGAGGGTTGAGAATGAGACAACGACCTGGCGAGCGAAACATCACTTGTCCTGCTTGCGGTGTTGGATTCAAAGTGAGCTTCTGAGTTGTTGCCATGAAATCAACGTTCAAGCTGACTGGGCTTGCAGATTACATCACGCTTTCAAACGCCATGTTTGGAACGCTGTCCATCTTCTTTCTCATCCTTGCCGTTGACGATACACTCAGTGATCCGTATTCAGAAGGATTGGCGACCAAGTACATATGGGCATCGATGCTCTGCATCTTCTTGTCAGTGGTGGGCGACATCATCGATGGTCCAGTCGCCCGAAGATATTCCAAGCAAAAGCTGCTTGGAGGTTCACTTGACATCATGTCGGATTGTCTTTCATTCTGTGTTGCACCTGCATTGATGATGTTCATCATGTTTGGTCGATGGGGTGAGGCAACACCATTTTGGACCATCTCGTTGGGAATTGCAGGTTTCTGGATCATTGGAACCGGAATGCTTCGCCTTGCACGCTTTCAGCATGAGGAGGGGAGCAATCTGCCCTACTTCCACGGCTTATCGTCACCAGGAAACGCCATGGTTTTGATGAGTGCAGCAGGCTTCGTTTGGCTCCAACCATTACTGAACGTTGGACCCGATCTCAAAAACGCAGAGATCTGTATCGGTGAAGGCGTCGATTACGCTTGCCATGCAACACCTGGACTCGACATCGTGATTCTTCCTATCATGTTCATATCAGGAGCGTTGATGATTTCCGATCGTCGTTTGTCGAAACTCAAAGGCGGATTGGACATGAAATTGTCCATCATCCAAATGATGTGTCTTCTCACTGCTATCATTTGGGCTCTCATTCGTACTGGTGCTTCTGATGTAAGTCTCGAACTTGGTGGCGATATCGCACCTGCAGGTTGGCTCTTTTTCTCATCTGTAATTCTCGCCATTTACTACATCGTCAAGCCACAACCACCAGAAGTTGTGCATGATGAGGAAGCCTGATTGCGCAAGCAAAAACCGTCTCTAAATCGCGCTTTTGCTCATGATGAACGTCGCGCACCTTATGTAGGAAGAAAGGTCGATACACACCCGGATGGGATGCTATGAGTGCTAGCGAGAGCAGGCAGGATGATGCTTTGGACGCTGCTCGAAAGAAGCGTGCAAACGCTGACCGTCTCAGCCTTGCTGCCCTCCGTAGTCAATTCACTTCCTCACCAAAGGTATCGACCGATCAGGCTCTTCTGACAAGCGCTCGCTTCCGAGAGGAAGAGCGTATGCGAGCCGACATCCGACGTGAACGTCGACTTCGCCAACAAGCGATTTCAGAGCGTGTTGCAGCCATGCAAGATGCCATTGCCAACGACCTTGCCGTTCAACACGAACTCACCCTCGATGCTTTGGAAAAAGAAATGCGTTCGGAAATGGAAGTAGAACTGGCTGAGATGGAACGCTCCGCTCTTGCTTCTGAAGAGACACGTATGCGTGAACAACTCGATCTTCGATTAAACCGTGAAATCTCCAATCTTCAGAATCAACTCGAGCATGAGCATGACCGACGACTGGAAGAGCACAAGGAGTCGATCAAGCAGTCGATTGAAGCCCAACTCCAAGACGAACATCGTCGCCGTCTTGTCTTGCAGAAGGAGCGACTTGCTCTTGAATACAATCAGCATCTTCAGCGAAAGATTCGCGAACTTGAGGCAGACATCGAAAAGGAGATGGAAGTACGTTTCGTCGAAATGGAAAACAAGGAAATTGAAACCTTGGAAGAAGGTCACAAAGCCCGTCTTGCAGAGCGAGAAGAGCAACTCCGACGTGGTATCCGTACACGTTTGGAGCAACAACTTCGCAACCGACTCCAGCACCGTGAAGCACGTCTTCGTGCAGAATACGATCGTCGTAGTCTACGACTTGAGGAAGACATTGCCCAACAGTTGCAGCAAGAACTCGAGGTTCAACTTCGTCAAGAGACGGACGATTTGGAAGAACGCATGCGTGAGGATGTTGAACTTGCCATCGCTCGACGTCGTGATGAACTCCGAGTTGAAATTCAGAAGCAAATCGAATCAACCCATTCCGAGCGATTGACCGAGCGAAAGGGTCGGCTAAAGGAGAAGTACGATATTACATTCTCTAAGGCTGTTGATGATATCTCGAAGGTGCTCAAAACCGAACTTGAAGCAGAACTTGCACGACGGTCCGATGAGGAGTTTACATCCTATCGCAACACTCGTGAGGCTGAAATCCAGAACCGTCTTGCTCGCTTCCGCTTTGAGCGTGAAACCGAATTGCGTGGTCAACTCGAAGAACAATACGAGGCTAAGCGAACCGATTGGGCTGAACGTCTTGAAATCGAATTCCAGTCCCGTGAAACGGCAGCCCGCAAGGCCATCATGGCTGAATTGGATGGACAACTTCGTAACGAGCGTTTGACCTTTGAAACCGATCTTGACCTCCTCAAGGAAGAGACGGCTCTTGAACTCGAGGTCGACATGGAAGAACGCCTTGCGGCCTTCCGAACACGCAAGCAAGAAGAAATTGCTGTTCAACTCGAACGTCAACTCGACAAGCGTGAAGAGATCATGCGCAACAAGGCCCTCATCGATGTACGCAAGCGAGAGGCATCCATCCGTGCAGAAATTGAAGCACAACTTGGTCTCAAGCGTGCGGAAGTTCGTGACCGTCTCAACAGTCTTTCTGCGAAGATGGATTCCTTCCGTGAAATGGCTGAATCGAAGATGAGAGATGCGATTACTTCACAGATACAAGGCGAAATCGACAGTTCGGAAGCCGAACTCAAGAGTCGTGAACAAGAGTTTGCTGACCTGCAACAGACCGATACACGTGCTGAGAAGCGTCAGAAGTGGATGCAATCCATCTCCGGTCAAGCACCTGCTTCTATGCCGATGGGCCAGGACCCATCCACACTCGGTGCACGTGCACCTGCTATGAGCGGCATGACGCGAACACTCGGAGGCAACATGGAAGGCCAAGGTATGGGCTTGGCTGGAATGCGTACTCCAATGGGTGGTGCGAAGCCACTCGGTCAAGCACCAACGCTACGACCAGTCAAGGCTCCAATCGGTTCAGCACAACCAGCCGCACTACCGAAGCCAATTGAGCGTCAAGTGCGAATGCCAATTCAACCACCAACCCAAGTTCCAGTGGTTCAACCGACTCAAGAGCTCCCTGCTGAGGAGATCGTTGTTCCAGTCGGCGCTGTCGAAGTCAGCATCACCCCTGGTGATGATGGTCAATTCGGAACCAGCGATGATGAGGCTCGGATCACGAAACGAGACCTGACCGAAGTTGAAGAGGTCATGGAGGAGGTTGTCGAAGACATTGTCGAGGCTGAAACAGAAACGGCTACACTCCGGCCTGTTCAAGGCACATTGACGGCATTGAATGTCGTTGAAAAGGAATCCAATGATGAAGAGGCATCCGAAACTGCAACACTTCGACCGGTACAACGCTTGACCCCGCTCTCAACCCAGCCGAAGGAGGTCAAGACGGCGACCATCACTCCAGTGCGACAAATGGTTCCAAAGAAACAACGAGGACCACCTCCAAGTTCAAAGAAGGGTGAGAAGCCATCTTCAGATGAATCTTGATTGGACATCTATGCGTCTGTTTGATAATTCCAAACGGTGTCGCAGGGTTATGCGAACCACGGCCAGTATTGTTCTGTGCTTGCTTCTAACACACCTTCTCCTCCCGATGGTGCCTGTATCAGCCAATCTCGTTGATGCTGGTCAAACCGAGAGTATGAGCGAAAAAGTCGTTGCTTGGGAGCAGATGAACGACGGTAAAATCCTGAAAGTGACTGGCAGTGGTATGCTGAGTGTCAACAACTTCGAAGCAGGTACACACTCGGTTGTTTGGGAACTTGATCTCAACGTTACAGCCAAATCGGCTACCATCGATGATGGTGAAAACCTGGTCGCCATCGCCCACAACTCCGGTGTCATCATCGTTCAGATGCAACAACAGGTCATTACGCAATACCTCAACACAACCAACCCCGTTAACGCTGTTGATTGGGACAATGATGGTGATATGTGGCTTGGTTATTTTGCTGGACAACGGCAAGCTGAAGAATGGTCCGGAGGCATCCCATCAGGTGTTTTCACCAGCCCACATTCAGGTGGAATGACGACCATGCTCATCACACCGAATGGTGAGGTGCTCACTGGAGGTTACGACAGGCTTGTCAAGATCACATCCAACACAGGCATACTCCTTCAGCAACTGACCGAAATGACCTCAACAGTCAATGTGCTCGCAACGGATGCTGACGGCCGCTTGTTGGTCGGTACTGCAAGCGGTGATTTCTATCGCTACAATTTGACTGACTACACCTACGACGTGATGACAATCTCTTCTTCAGCACAGATCGTCTACATTAAGCAAATGGATTTTGCAACCTACCATGTCGGCACACAATCCGGTGAAATCGTCGAGGTATCTACAACGACATTTACAGAAGGAAACACCTACGATACGAGTGGAAGGGTCATTGGTTCTCTGAAAGGATCAAATGGTGAAATCTACATTGTCTCTGGATTCTCTACTTCGACCCGAATCCATCTCTTCGACATCGACAGCGATGGTGACGGTGTGACGGATGCGTTGGATGCGTTCCCGAGCGATCCAAATGAAACGATGGACAGCGATGGCGATGGTGTTGGTGATAATACGGATGAATTCCCAAATTCTGCCGATGAATCCATCGATTCAGACGGCGATGGCGTTGGTGACAACACCGACATGTTCCCATCAAACGGAGACCAAACCATTGATTCCGATGGTGACGGATACGGAGACAACAGCAATGGTTTCGATGGCGATGCGTATCCACAAGATGCCTCACAGTGGGCCGATAGCGACCGAGACGGTTACGGAGACAACCCATCGGGAACGACGCCGGACGGCTGTCCAACCGTCAATGGCTTCTCAACCGAAGACCGCTATGGCTGCCCAGACGGAGATTTGGACGGATACTCAGATCCTGATGAGAACTGGACCGCTGCTCAAGGAGCTGATGCTCTACCATCCGATGGAACCCAATGGGTCGATGGCGATGGTGATGGGTATGGCGACAATGCACTTGGAACCAACCCGGACAAGTGTCCGACTAAGGCCGGTACATCGACACGTGCTTGGCTTCCTGACCCAGAGAACCCACAACAGAACACAGAACTTCCATCGCATGGATGCGAAGACAAGGATGGCGATGGATGGGCAGATGCTTCCGAATCCAACGGCATGGATGAATTCCCTGATGAGCATCTCGACATCGATCGTGATGGTGTAGGTGCTAACGCTGATTACAACGATGATGATGCCCGTGTCCAAACCGAGCAAGATCACTGCAACCTTGACTTTACAGACGTTCGTGACGTTTGTCAAGGATGGAGAACGCCTGCGTACGTTCAATATGTAGCCGATCAAATCGCTGCGAACGAAACTGCGTTGAGTTTCAGCGCCTGGAATACGAGCGACACAACGTCGACAACATCGGATAAAGCATGGTACGAAAGCGAAGCAATGACCGATGCACTCGTCTACGGGGGGGCCATCTTCGGAGGACTCACGGTTGTTATCATCATTGTTGGCATGATCATGTCTCGACGAAAGGTTGCCACGGTCAAGAAGGAGTATGGCGGAGCACTGCCAAGTTCAGCGGCTATGGATGAAGCACTTGAAGGAACAGCAGGCTCCTCCGCAATGGGCGGTGTTGAATCCGATTCGTTATGGGATGATGATGTCAAACCACTGGAGATGGATCAAAAGGAAGAATCCGGTTTTGAAGATGAAGCGATGGATGAACCTACATCCTCAGAGGAGGTGTTTTCTGATGATCAATCGATTGAGTCCATTGCTTCGATGGGTGCAGAACCCGAACCTGTTGCTGAGGAGGCTGCTCCATCACCGGCTCAAGAAGCACCAGCAGAAGCACCACCTCTTCCTGCTTCGGGTCTCCCAGAAGGGTGGACCATGGACCAATGGAAATGGTATGGTCACGAGTATCTTGCCAAGTATGGCAACGAGTGATCAGCGCCAAACAATAGGTAAACTTGAGCGAAGTTCGCCGAGTTCATTCCCTGTGTAGATTGGTCGCCCATCCTCTTTGAGGACGTTCATGATGAGCCAGAGTGCAGCGTTCCAGGATTTGTTTTCTGCAAACAATTCGACTTCACCAGCCGTTGCTGCAATGAGCAGTTTGGCCTCATCGGTCGAATCATCAAACATGGCTCGAATGAGTTGTTTGGTCGTGAACATATAGCCAGATGGGCGCCATGCCATCATGTCGTTCACCTCAGACCTCGAATGGAGCCATGTTCAATCGGCTCACAAGGTGGTCAACGTTAACATCTGCAACACGCTGCAAGTGTGCTTGCAGGGTGTCGAGTTCACCACGCATTCGAGCCATCTTATGAGCTCGAATCAGATCTTCAAGAAGCGTATTCACACTCTTGTGGCCACTAACCGTGCGCATGGTATTCAATTGTCTTCGTA
>MDTD01013741.1_pt1 | contig 11103 bp, 13 predicted proteins | sample 811221 | NCBI WGS metagenome assembly MDTD01 (sample SAMN05326646, study PRJNA326480) | marine metagenome | isolation source: seawater | place: Pacific Ocean: South West | collected 2011
AGGTTCCGCTGATTGGATTCTCTGGCTCTCCATGGACCTTGGCTACTTATATGGTCGAGGGTGGTTCGTCCAAGGATTTTGCAAAGACAAAGTCGTTGGCTTTCAATAATCCTGCAGCGATGCATCAATTGCTCGATAAGCTTGCGGACGCTGTCGCGGTTTATCTGACCACTCAGGTTGAGCAGGGGGCACAGGCGCTCCAAATTTTTGATACCTGGGGCGGCTCGCTAAGTCACAGTGATTACCAAGAGTTTTCTCTTCGCTACATGCAAGCAGTGGTCGAGCGTTTGCCTCGAGAAGCGGATGGCCGGCGTGTGCCCGTCATTGTCTTCACCAAGGGTGGCGGCCAGTGGTTGGAGCAAATTGCTGACTGCGGCGCCGATGCAGTAGGTCTCGACTGGACAACAGATATTGGAGCTGCTCGCGCACGGGTGGGTGACAAGGTCGCGTTACAGGGCAATATGGATCCAGCCATGCTCAACGCACAGCCTGAGCGGATTCGCGAAGAAGTCGGAAAGATTCTGGAAAGCTATGGCTCCGGAACAGGCCATATTTTCAATCTCGGTCACGGCATCACACCCGGAATTGATCCTGAGTGTGTGGGAGCAATGGTTGACGCCGTTATAGAGCTATCGCCGGCTTACCACTCGTAGTCCGGTATTTCATGATTCATGTTAAGCGCGGGAAGGTCTGAGTCAGGCCTTCCCACGACCTTGGCCGGGACACCCGCAACAGTCGTGTGTGCTGGTACATCTCTTAAGACAACGCTGCCCGCACCCACCTTGGCACCTTCGCCAACCCTGATGTTCCCGAGTATTTTCGCGCCAGCACTGATCAATACGCCGTCCGCAATTTTTGGGTGCCTGTCTCCATGCTCTTTACCAGTACCCCCAAGAGTCACACTTTGGAGTATAGAGACCTGATTGCCGACAACGGCAGTTTCACCCACCACAAGGCCTGTCGCATGATCCAACATAATGCCACTGCCGAAGGTGGCGGCTGGGTGTATGTCGACACCAAATTTCATAGACGCTCTACTCTGCATTAGCAGCGCAAGGGATCGTCTCCCTTGCAGCCAAAGCCAGTTTGAAACTCGGTGCAGCTGTAGCGCGTGAAAGCCCTTGAAGTAAAGAAGCGGTAAATGGAATGACTCGCATGCAGAATCTCTCTCAACCACTGCTTGCAGATCATCACGCATGGCTTGGCGAATATCGTCGCGTGTAGAAAACGCCTCCGAGATGACGTGGCACAGGACGCGAGCGGGAATGGTTGCACAGTCAATCTGATTTCCAAGGTGGGCACTGAGTGCGCTTTCTAAGCTCGAGTGATTAAGGACAGTGGCTCGCAGGAAGTCCTCCAGCATAGGCTCCGTGCGAATCAGTTCACGCACCTCGGCGCAAATCATGGTCCAAAGCGGATCGTTTGCGTGCTCGGCGTCTGTGGAGGGAAGTGCATGCACTGTCATAATTTCCTCATTATTGTTACTGCACACATTAGCGCAGAGACCTAGATTGATTCCAGAGACTTAGGCTGTAGCCGCTCTACATACCCATAGATTTTCGCTATTCGCAGCGTACTTACGCTCGAATAGTGTCATAGGGTCTGTTGCTGACAAGATTTTGACTTGAGTATCCAGGCCTAATAACTGCGCTGCTGCAGCGAATTCATCGACATAAATTTTCCAGTTACTCCTGACCTCAATCGTGCCGCCTAATTGCTTGAGTAATGGAAACGAGGGGTGGCCGTGGATTCTTCGCTTGAGGTGTGCCTTTTTCGGCCAAGGATTCGGATACAGCAGATAGTGCTGTGCACATTCAACGTTGGCTGACGCCAACTGAGCCCATATGTGCTCGCAGTTGCCACGTATCAGGTGATAGTTGTGCGACTGCGTTTGCACGTGACGCCTCAGTCGGTCTGCCGATTTATCAATGCCAATGACCAGTGCTTTTGGGTTCTGCGATGCGAGTTTTGCCGTGCTCATTCCTGTTCCGCAAAACGAGTCCAAAATGAGCGGTCCATCGTGGGCCTTAAGCAACGCGACAAGGTCCCTCATCGCCTCACGATCGTGTGGGGGCGTCGGCTCCTTCCAGGTTGATGTCATGTGCTTCTGTACCAGCTTGGCGAGATCGTCGTGAATCGAGGACTGGTTTGAGTAGACGCTGGTGTTGCCCTCACGATTCATTTGATACGAGTCCTGTTGGTTGCGATTATAAACCCTCATTTTATCGGGCTAGCTTGTCATGCGACGTGATGTGAGACCTTATTGGGTAAAGCGGTTGTACCTGAAGTTTCGCGCATTTTGGATTTGGTGGTTTCTCGCGCCGCGATGCGAATCATTGGGGGCTTTTCCAACCGTCATGTCGCCTTGGTTCGTCATCATATCAGGTCCTAATATCCGCATCGGGCATTCCTTTACCGCCATCGGGGAAATGCATCATCCAGTTCAAATTGGCGTATGGGGCCGCAATTTTGGCGAAGGGCGTGTCGAGATTGGCGATGCTTGCCTGATGAGCCCCGGCGCAAGAATTTCCGCTAGCGACGAGGTGGTACTAGGGAGTGGCTGCATGATGGCACATGGCAGTTACATCACCGACTCTGATTGGCATGGGCTTTACGACCGCGTCAATCGAGACGGTATGCCTAAACCGGTTCGTTTGGGCAACAACGTGTGGTTGGGTGACCGGTCCACCGTTTTGAAGGGAGTGACCATTGGTGACAATAGTATTGTTGCCGCAAGCTCAGTGGTTACAAAAGATGTACCTGCGAATGTCATCGTTGCGGGCAACCCGGCCGTGATTGTGAGAGAGCTTGATGAACATGAGCCTCGCTACACGCGAGAAGATATGTTTCGAGACCCCGCTGAAACGCAAGCGTATTTTGATGCGCTCGATAAAAGCCTGTTGGCGGATAACTCGTTTTGGCGATGGGTTATCTATTCCTTATACCCGCGTTCTCGACGCCGGCAATAACACTTCCCTGGCCGTTGCTACTGTCAGTGCACTGACCTCCACCGCACCATTGCAATTTAGGGCGGCAGCGGCTGCTCTCAATGTGGCACCAGAGGTGATGACGTCGTCAATGATTAGTATCCGTTTACCTTTGACGGAGCAGACGGTGCGAAAGTGATCAGGATCAATGTGACGGTCAGAGGCCGCTTGCAAATGCAGGAAGGGTAATGGCTTAGAGTGCGTGAGGGTTTTGGTCGGCAGTTCGATCAATCCTGTTTTGGCGAGCGCATTGGCGAGCAACCACATGTGATCAAAACCGCGGGTTAGTCGCCGGCGCCAATGGCAGGGGACGATGGTTGCCAGATCGTATGATGCCGAGATTTGACAGTGGTTAGCGACCCACGACGCGATAAGATTTGTCAGTTCAACCATGCCGTCGTACTTCCAGCGAACCAGCAGATCGGGCACCACGTCGCGGTAGAAAAAGACCGACTGCAGCTGACTTATGCCTGAAGCGTTTTGAAACTCTGTCATTCCAATGCGGTCTCGGGTTTTTACGTGATCGCCTGGAAGACCCCTAGGAAATCGTATTGATCGTGGGCAAAGAGTGGATCTCAGGGACGCAAGGCAGGCAGCGCAAAGGCGTGAGGGTAACTGGTGCGCCTGCCGGCAGCAGGCGCATTGCGGAACGAGAATAGTTGCCAGCGCTCGTTTTGATATCTCTTCAATGCATCTCAATTTAGAGGCTGTGGATGAGGTTCGTATCATTATTTGAAGCTACTAGAACCGCCGACCCCATGGGGCATCATCGCTTGTTTGTGATCGGTAAAGCCCTGCTAAAATAGTAACGGGCGCAGTCGCTCCGTTATGTTCTGCAGGTAATCTTGAGAGTCACTATGAACAATGAAAACCGTGAAGACGATCATCCTGTCTTATCTGAAGAAGATCAGGCGCGAGTCGATCACTTCATACGCACGGGGGTTAATGCGACGGAGAAAAAACCTTTCCGGCCCATTCTGCTTGTGGTTTTATTGATCGCTGTGGTTACCGGCTTCAGTTTGCTGAGTCAGGTATTAGCGCGTATGGCGGGGGTTTATTGATTACCCAGCTATCGTCTTTTTTGTAGCCTAGTTTCCTCAACTATGAGAATCAGCAGCAGTAAGAGAATGACCATCAAATTACTAGCATAGGCTAACAATAGATCGAAGTTATTGTCAGGAAGGGTGCGAGCATGACGCATTACGCCAGTGACGAGAAAATAAGCTTGGACCCAAGTAGAGACAATGAATGTTTCTCTCACACAGTAGTCGTAGTTTAGTGCCACCGTTCCCACTGCAAGCATAATAAACGCCAGCAGAAATCTGATTTGATGCAATTGGTAATCAGCGTCTAAGCCGGTCACACTTGCGGCCATATACGGCTTGATAACGCCACTAAACCACCCCATGAGGTATGTCACGGTAATGATTATCAGGGTGATCCACGTATACTTAAAAAGTGTGGAACGTTTGTTCAAGGAGGCTCTGACACTTTGAAATGATAAGCTGTAGGAATCAGACAAAAGTGCGTTAATTTCCTCGTCAGAGGGTCTAACCTCTTGTTCCGCTTGTGATTCGCTCATGTTAAATCAACCTCCCATTGTTTGAATGCAACATAAGTCAGCGCAACCAAAAAAATGGGCCGGGCCATGACGACAGCTTGCGCCAGCGGATTCGCGGCAATGAACAGCACGCCATCCAGGACCATGTAGTCTTCTAGAAACATCACCCAAGCTAGGGCGGTGAGCGATGTCACTGTGAGTGCGTTTGGCCGCCTCGTCGCCGCGTTCCAAGAAAACAACATTAATCCAGTCACGACAATCCAGGCGCGAAGTGATGTCAGGTCCTGCACTAACACTTCTGCCTTGTAACTGTTGGGCACGAATGACTCATCGGTAATGATGAGCGTGAATAAAGCGATTATTAGACTGCCGAATAGAAAGCAGAGAGCGACTGACAACTTGTACATGAATTTCTACCTGTAGCTATTTGTCTAGACACCCTTACTGTAAAAAAAAAGTAACATAAGTGTCAATTGTGACAGCCATTACTCCTCGGGCTCTTTTACGCGAACGTCCTCTCCGGTTTGGTTTGGTTTTCCCCAGGGCGCGCCTTTGCAGGTATGGCGATTTGGGCACTTATTTGTGCAGCCCCGGCACGGGAGCAACTGAGGTGATTGTGTGGGAGAGGCGTTCATTAGAAGTCGCTCTTAAACTGAAGTATTCACGGCGGAGATGATAACGGGGCTTGTCGATTGTTGTCAGCGAGTAGTGGCGGTAAGTGAGTAATCTTTCCGGGTCAAAACTGAAGCTTTGCAGTATTTAAAACACAGATTGGCGTAAGCGGTTGTTACGTTATTGAGGATTCGAGCTGGTCACTGTGGTGCCGATATCGATATTGCTGTTTCTTGTACGGTAAGTGCCGTTCTCGTTTCAACCGTCCAAGCTGGTCATAACCGTGAGTTCGGTTAGAAGATAAGCGACCGCTCCATTCAAAGTGCGGTTGGCCATCTGAGACCTTTTACAGCCCCTGAGTAAAGTTCACCAAGGGAGAACTATCAGCGACATAAAGCGGGTGCCTCGGGGCGCCGTGCTGGGTGATGCCTATACATCGCCAGTCATCGCGAAGTGACAGTATGTACTGATCACGCCGTGCTAATTTGCCGTAGGACTTCAGGCCATGGTTGCCCCACATGGCAACTACAGTGTGTGCTTGCTTTACGGCAGGTAACAAGAATCGATCATTGTCTGGTCCAACAGGATCTTGATGAGTTGATAAGATCTGCGGATAACGGCAGCGCACCGCGAATAGGTTCGCCATCGCCATGCCAGAAAAGCCCCAGGTTCTCGCTAGCGCGACACACTTTCTTACCGTCGCATCATCACTGTCTGCTGTGGCCGTTGATGGATTCAAACCTACGAATAGGCAAACGGCCTCATCTCCCCACTGTCGTTGCAGTAGATACCGGTATCGCCCGCACTCCGAAAATTCTGCCCGGGAGTGCGTGTTGGCGATGTGGGAGGGCGGCGGTTTCTTGATCATTAGGGGATAAATTTTCGGACCTAGGGCTCTCTTATGTCCAGATGCTATCCCAGTCTGGGAACAGACCTAAGCGAAATACATCGAGTGAGAGCGTCTTTTCGTCCGGATGTTCAGTTGCTCGCCCACCGTTCCTTCAGGTAGCCGAATTAACTCGTTCACCACATCAAATCATGCCGAAAGTTACGCTACACTGCTCACCCCCTCCTGCAGTTGTTTGGCTAGATTTTTATGCGGTTCTACTTTGGTTGTTTGCTCGGTTTTCTGCTCCTTTCCGGATGCGGTTCAGGTCAGGGTAATGCGCCGCCCACGGTTACTGTGTCGGGCCCTTCAGAGGCTGTTGAGCGTAGTTTAGTGACCTTGAGTTCGACTGCATCTGATAGTGATGGTGAGGTGGTCTCTTACCGCTGGGTGCAAGTCTCTGGACCTACAGTGGCGGCTGAAACGTTCTCTAGCAGCGTCCTCGAGTTTGAGGCGCCGAATGTCGATGACGATGAGGCAGTGGTTTTTCGTTTGTCTGTCGAGGATGACAGTGGTGGTGAAGCATCTTCTTCTGATGTGACTGTTCTTGTACTCAACTCACTTGCTGATGCGAACGCTGTCTTGAGCGCCCATGTTAGTGAGGACGATACTCAGTCTTCTGTGTTCATTACCTCCCTGCAAATCGACGTTGATCGAAATGTATTGGAGGCAATTTCCTTCACTATCGAGCCGCGCTCGGGAGCGGTCGCTGATCCCGTCCGAGTGAGCCGATTGGTCGACGAGCTGCCTCGCACAGAGGCCTCAATCACCGTACCTGTATTCGGGTTGTATCAGGACTTCATTAATACAGTCAGTCTCGAGTTTACTTACATTGACGGCTCCAGCGGTGTTTTGACAACGGAGCTTACGACTGGCCTTTACGAGGACAACCCTATCCAGCCTACGGTGAATGTCAGCCCTGCTGCCGGCGACAAACCCTCGTTTAGCTATTTCTACCTGAAGTCCCGCTTCGGCATCCACATTCTCGATATTGATGGCTTCGTGAGGTGGGCGGCAAATACTCCCTTGGATAGTAATTCCAGCACCTATGATGCCGGTCAATTTATTGTTTTTGTTGGTGACGAGATGTTTGAGCTGGCCCTATCAGGTGAGGTCAATGTCACAGAGCTAACCCAAGAGGGTCTCTCGAACATACAGGCGCACCATGATGTAGACCGCGGCAAATTTGGTTATCTCGTTGAAATAGATGCGGACAAGGAAGGGCGGTCCGAGCGCATTATCGAATCCATCTTGCTCGAGGTTGACGAGAGCGGCACAACGATCAATGAATGGGATTACGGCATTATTTTTCGAGATCTCATTGAGGCCGAGGGATATGACCCCAGTAACTTCGTCAGAGATGGTGTGGATTGGTTCCACATGAACTCGGCGATTTATGACCCCTCAGACAACAGCATTATTGCGTCGAGTAGAGAAAACTTCGTTGTGAAAATTGACTACGACACACACGAAGTTTTGTGGCTTCTTGGTGATGAAACAAAGCATTGGTACGTCAACTACCCGCCGCTGCAGGGCTTGTCTCTGAGCTCCCCAGATGTGAAGCCTATAGGTCAACACGCGCTCTCTATCGTGGAGGGGGACCTCATGCTATTTAATAATGGACAGTTCAGTTTTCAGAGTCCTGAGGGTGAGCCGCGTGGTGAGGTTCTGACCTCGAGTCCCGCGTCTCGATATCGGATTGATCAAGGGAGCATGGTGGCTGAGGTCGTTTGGAATTACGACCCTTCGATTTATAGCGACATATGCTCCAGCGTATTTCGCGACCCCTCATCCGATGCTGGAGATTACTTGGTGCACTATTCGGCGGTAGATCGGCTTGATACTTCCGAGCCCCCGAAGCCAACCCGAACACTGATTAAAGGGATCAATGAAGATGGTGTGACCTTATTCGAATTCCAGTTGCCAACCCGCTTCTGCCAAACAGCATGGCAATCCAGACCCTTGCCGCAATTGTCTTCCGGGCTTCTGTAGAACCGCAGGCCCTTACGAGCGAGGTGCCGCCAGTCTCGGTTGCAGCGGTGGGCGGCCCAGATGCCAATTTTTAAGGTTCCTGATGGGCCGATTTTGCAGACAGCTTCACGCGAATAAAATCGGAGTGAGAGACATACAGTAGCTCCGATGCCTTTCTGATTGCAGCTTCTTCGTACTTGTCAATCACACCGTCGGCATAAGCAATGCGCCACAACTGCTCTACCAGCTGCACTCGCTCTTCGATCGACATGCGTTCGCAGGCGCGGCGCGTGTATTCAAACAAACCGGCTGAGCCTGCTTGCTCATTCCTAGCGGAATCTAGTAATTGATGGACATCTTCAGACGTTAAGCCCGAGCCTTGGTTCTCTAGCCAGGCTGTCATGGTTTGTAGTTCAGCCTCGCTTTCCTCGAAGTCGCTTTTGGCGACCTCTAGCATTAGCACGGCTAGAGTCATTCCGAGTTCGTCACGATCGTTTCCTTTCTCGCTTGCTGACTCCCCAAGCTGAGTTAACTTCTCTAGCCACTTGAATGCCACGTGATATCCTTTTTCTCAAAGTGCGAAAGCAAACTATGCGCGTTTCGTCGTTCTCTAAGATAACGACTGAGCTCGCCCAGTTCTCATTGTAATGACAAATACGAAGTTAGCCTCAAATGCGCTTAATGAAGTCTCACAACATTGCTTTCTTAATTCCCGTCATCGCCTTCATCGTAGGTTTGCTGGCGACTGCTGCAGACGTACAACAATCGGAAACGGAGCGAGATGAATTGCTCCAAGAGCAGTTTGAGTCAAATGCTGCATTGAGATTGCTTGTTCGCGATGCTTTGGCGCAGCGCCTTCAGACACATTTACAGGGCTTTTTACAGGCTCTCGCAGCAACCAATGCGGGAGAACTTGAGCAAACCATTGAGCGAGCAGGAAATATCCTCTCTAACAATTATGGTTCTGATTCCGCGTCACAAATAGTTCATTTCTATGTAGCGACAGTAGATGCCAAGCAGCGTGTTTTTATCGCCCACGCTTATCCGCGGCCCGAATTGGTTGGGCAGGAGATTTCGGGGCATCCGATGCTGCGTGATTTCGACTTTTCTAGCGCTGCCGGACGGATTGACCAAATCGGTTTTCTGGCCTCCCGCGAAAATGACTTGTCATTTACATCTGAAAGCCCGGTCGTTGCGCGGCGTCATGTGTTTCGCTACCTGGGTGCCAATTTTCCAGTCATAGGCATTGTTAAGCTCAACCTTGTCGAGCTGCAGAAGTACATTGATTCAGAGCTACGTGCGCTCGGTTCGCTCCCTCCACTCGAGGTGACCGTGTATGAGCCATTAACCAATCAATGTTTGCTTGGGTATCGTCCAGATCGCGGCAGTTTTCCCTGCCCGGAGTCTCGCTCCGTTAACGGACTGGAATTCGTATCTGAGAGAAATGGACTGCGTACAATTGTCTCGGCGACCCCTGAATACTTACAACTATTTGAGGCCAATCACCCTCGGAGTGTTGCGCTTGAGCTGATGTTTACATTGGTCGCAACTGGTATCGCCCTGTTGGTGGCATTCATTATTCGAGCACGTTTGGCCAGCGCGGATCAGGAGGTTACTGCCTATCGCGGCTCGCTTGATAGCAAGGAAGAGCTGACAGAAGCAATTCATACGATTGTCGCTGATAACTTGAACCAGCTGCTGGAGCTCGCGCAACGGGTGAAGGAAGCCCCGAGTATGGCCGATGCTGAGCGACGCTATCTCAATATAGCGCAGTCAGAAATGAGCCAAATGCGTTTAAGCCTTGATGCGAAAATTATGGCTGATCGAAACTCGCAGGGGCATAAGCCTATTGAAGGCGATGGAGAGATGTTTTCAGTTGACGGGGTTGCGAAAACTGTTGAGGCGGAGCTCAAAAGACTTGGTGTGGCTGAGGGCATTGAAACACGCGTGCTCTTGGATGAGAGCTTGAAGACCGACATTGAGGGCTCCGCGTATTGGGTGGAGTCCGCACTTTTAGCTTTTATCAATACATCGCTCACCTTTACTGACGAGGGTTTCATCGAGCTCTCGCTGTGGACTGAATCATCTAAATCAGGGGAGCCTGAATTAGTCGCTAGGATCAGAGACGCGGGGGTCGAGTGGTCGCTCGAAGACGCAGAGCTCGATCATGCATCGCTCACTATTTTGGAAGACATTCTCGAGGGCCTCGGGGCGGTAATCTGTTCTACCCCAGCCTCTTTAACCGGCAATCAAGAGCACGTTATACGGTTTAATCGCTCCTAAACTTTCATTTCGAGACCTTTTTCGCATTTTGCGAATTAAAATGCAAAAGACACAAGACGCCCAATTGTCAGGTTGCTACAGTGTAATCATTGGCTTGCAGGCGCTTCTAATGGAAGTTTCTGTTCGTGGAAGGCGCTATCAATGAAAGGGGCTCTCAACCTAAGGTGTTGTTAATGAAAGACAGATTCATCAGTAATAAATCTGATCGACGATTTCGTTCACGCGCGGGCAGTGGTTTGGAGCCTCAATTTTGTTTCCCTGCCGCCATTAGTAGATTTAAGCAAACCAATCTAAGCCTTAACCTGCCAACGCCTTGTTTTCTCAGATCACCCGCAAATCAGCCCGTATTTTGTACAGGAGGTGCGCATGACTTTACCTAGCTCCTCGGCACTGAGATTAGCTTGCAACGATGCATGGTCTAACCAAACAGAAGCTAGTGTTACTCTCCATGATGTGATCCCAGCCGCGCTCCAAGTGTCAGATCTGGAGGCGTGGTATCGGGAACGAGATATGCTAATCGAGGTCAATGACGACGATTATCAGGAGCCTAGGCTCAGCGTTATTGGTTGACGGCGATAATTGGAGCGGTAAACCGATGTCCCTCACCGTAATGAGTCGTAATAGGATCTACGGCACTCACCTTGGCGACAATCTTCTGTCTTAACCGTTTAATGACAGCATCCAAAGCGCGATTCGCTGACGAGTCGAACCGTCCATAAAGGGATCGCGTAAGTGCCTCGCGGTTGGTGGGCTCAGAGGGGGCTTCTGCTAACGCTAAACAGACTTTGACTTCATTGCGCGTC
>MDTD01048634.1_pt1 | contig 11102 bp, 8 predicted proteins | sample 811221 | NCBI WGS metagenome assembly MDTD01 (sample SAMN05326646, study PRJNA326480) | marine metagenome | isolation source: seawater | place: Pacific Ocean: South West | collected 2011
AAAATTTTGAAAAATTAACTGGAATAAAAGTTAATGTTGTTAAAGCAAATGCAGATGAACTGATTGAAAGATTAAAAAATGAAGGTAATAATAGTCCAGCTGATCTATTCATAACTGTTGACGCAGGTAAATTATATAAAGCGTCACAACTAGGATTACTACAAAAAATTAATTCTGATATAATTAACAATAATATTGATTCAAAACTTATGGACCCAAATGGATTCTGGATTCCAATTACTTTCAGATCAAGAATAATTGTATACAGTAAAGATAGAGTTAAAAAAGAGGATTTAAATACGTACGAAGACTTAGCAAATGAAAAATGGAAAGGAAGAATTTTAGTTAGATCTTCGTCGAATTCATATAATCAGGCTCTTTTATCATCAATTATAGCAAATCGAGGTCCAGATTTAGCCCTAGAATGGTCAAAAAATATTGTTAAAAACTTTGCAAGAGATCCAAAAGGAAATGATAGAGATCAGGTGAAAGCGATTGCTTCAGGTCAAGGTGATTTAGCAATTGTAAATTCATATTACATTGGTCTTCTTTTGTCCTCTGACAAAGAGGAAGAAATAAAAGCAGGAAATTCAATAAAAGTATTTTTTCCAAATCAAGGCAAAGACCAAACCGGAAGTCATATTAATGCCTCTGGAATAGGTCTTGCAAAAAATGCACCAAACAAATTAAATGCAATTAAATTATTGGAATATTTAACAAGTATTGAAGCTCAAGAAATATATGTTAACTCAAGCTTTGAATATCCTGCTAACCCAAATGTTCAACCACATGAGATTGTAAAAGAATGGGGAGAATTTAAAAAGGATAGTCTTGATCTTAATAACTTGGGGAAGTTTAGAGATGATGCAATATTAATTTTTGATAAAGCTGGTTGGAAATAAATAGGTTTTACAAATTAGAATATAAGAGATGGGCTATTGGTAATCTAATTCTTGGCCTAATAATTTTATTACCATTATTTACATTACTCTATAACTTTATTTTTTTCGATGGCTCTTCTTTTAAACACATATTTGAAAATTTAATTTTTGATTATACAATAAACACATTTTATTTAACTCTAATAACATGTTTTTTTAGTTTGATTTTTGGGACTTTCCCAGCATGGATTATTAGTAATTATAATTTAAAAGGTAGATTGTTTTATGATCTGCTTTTATTTTTGCCACTATCAATACCCTCATATATTATGGCATTTACTTACAGCGATATTTTAAGTTTTACGGGACCAGTTCAATCATTTTTTAGAAACAACATTCCTCAAATTTCAAATTTTTTTAACAGAGATTATTTACAAATAGAATTTTTAGGGATTTTATTGTCATTGGCACTTTTTCCATATGTTTATACTGCATCAAGAATATCATTTAGCTATTTAGGATCTAATTATATTAATTTATCAAAAAATCTTGGCCTATCGTCATTTAAAACTTTTTTTAAAGTTATACTCCCTTTATCAAAACCTGCTATTTTATCAGGATTATTTTTGGTTATTATGGAAGTTTTAAATGAGTATGGGGCTGTAAAATATTTTGGTGTGAATACTTATACAACAGGTATTTTTAGATCTTGGTTCTCAATGGGAGATCCTGATTCAGCTATTCAACTTGCTTGCATTCTTCTATTTTTTGTTCTTCTTTTATTTGTTATTGAAAGTAAATCGAATTCCAAAAAAAAATTTGACTTTAAGGTCAACTCTAGAATTCAAAAACTAAATTCAGTAGGAAAAGGGAGAAACTTCATATTTCATTTAATTTGTTTCTTACCTTCATTCTTTGGATTTATAATACCATTTTGCTACATATTAATAAATTCTTTTTCTATAATTAAAAAAATTAATTTTTTGGAGTTACTAAAACTAATATTTAACAGTGTTGGAATTTCTGTTATTTCCTCTTTTTTTATAGTTGTTATTTCAATTATTTTTTTGTTTACAGAAAAATTAACAAAATCAAAATTAAATAGTTTTATAAGTCAGTTAATATCTTTAGGCTATGCAATACCTGGCGCAGTTATTAGTCTAGGCTTGATTATATTGTTTTCAGATATACAAAATAATTTTTTTTCAATCACGATAATTGGTTCCTTCTTTCTTTTAGTATATGCCTATATAGTAAGATTTCTGGCTGTTAGTATCTCACCAATCAAGTCAAATTTAATTAAACAACCTGATTCTTTAAACGATACTGCGAAAAACCTAGGGCTCGGGCCAATAAAAATTTTTCAAAAAATTCACTTGCCTATAAGTAAATTGGCTCTTATTAGTGCTTTTACAATTACTTTCGTTGATTTATTGAAAGAACTACCAATAACTTTAATTTTAAGACCGTTCAATTTTGATACTTTAGCAACCCAAACATATCAATTTGCAATTGAAGAAATGTTAATTGAATCAAGTGTATATTCACTATTTATAATTTCAATAGGTTGTATAATGTTACTAATTTTAAAAAGAAATTTAAATAAGGATTTAAATGTATCTTAATATAAATAACTTAGTCAAATCATATAATTCTAATTCAACTATAATTAAGAATCTGTCTCTTTCTGTAAACAAAGGGGAATTCATTTCATTTATAGGAGAAAGCGGATCAGGAAAATCTACATTTTTAAAATGCTTATCTGGTCTTGAAAAGATTAACTCTGGATCAATAAAATTAAATGGAAGAGTTATAAATGATGAAAATATTTTTATCAAACCTCAGAATAGAAATATAGGTTTTGTTTTTCAAGACTATCCCTTGTTCCCACATTTAAATTTATACAATAACATAACTTTTAATTTAAATGAAGAATTTTATGAAAAAATTAGTTACATAATTGATTTAACAAATCTTAAAAACCTACTTAAAAGATATCCATACGAATTATCCGGAGGAGAACAACAAAGGGCTTGCATTGCTAGAGCACTAGTGAGGGAACCTGACTTATTATTACTTGACGAGCCTTTTAGTAACCTGGATAAATCAATCAAAAAGACAATTAAAGATGAAATATATAATATTATAAGTGAAACCAAAACAACATCCATTTTAGTAACTCATGATATAAATGACTCTCTTGATATATCCGATAAGATTTTAATTTTTAAAGCTGGATTAATTCAACAGTATGATGATCCAGTAAAAATGTATTGCGAGCCTGCAAATTGTTATTGTGCTGAGATACTTGGCGATTTAAACAAAATAAATTTCAAGGGCAAAGAATACTTTATTAGGCCTGAAAAGTTAAAAATATGTACCGAATCTAATTATGAATTTTTAGTTCATAAGTCGTCATTTCAAGGTAAAGACTATATTATAGAGGGAGAATTAATGGGAAAAAGAATCAAAATTTTCTCTGAAATTGCTTTAAAAAAAAATAAAAAAGTCTTCATTGATTTTGATAAAAAAGATTTAATTTATTTCGATTCTCTTTGTAAAAGTTATTTTAGATGATTTATTTTTAAATCAAATTTTTACTAAATTAAATTTAGTAGATTTGAAAAACTCTAAACCGAAAAATGGATATTTCATCAATAGATTTTATTGTCTTTATTTTATATGCTATTCTAATACTCTCAATAGGTTTATATGTTTCCAGAGAAAAAAAAGGTAAATCAAAAAGTGTTGAAGATTATTTTTTAGCAGGCAAATCACTTCCTTGGTGGGCTATAGGGGCTTCACTAATAGCAGCTAATATATCTGCAGAACAATTTATTGGCATGTCTGGATCAGGCTTTGCTCTTGGATTAGCAATTGCATCATATGAATGGATGGCTGCAATAACTCTTTTAGTTGTAGGAAAATTTTTTCTACCAATTTTTATTGAAAAAGGTCTATATACAATTCCAGAGTTTATTGAAAAAAGATATAATACAAATTTAAAAACAATATTGGCGATTTTTTGGATAGCACTATTTGTTTTTGTGAATCTTACAACCGTACTTTTTTTAGGAGGTAAAGCTATTGATACAATTGTAGGAAATGGAGATGGTTCAATTTTACTTAATAGCATTATTGGACTTGGTCTTTTTGCTGCAGCATATTCTCTTTGGGGTGGTTTAGCAGCAGTTGCTTGGACAGATGTAGTTCAAGTTGTACTATTAATATTTGGAGGCCTCTTAATGACTTATTTTGCGCTAACTAATGTTACTGAATCTGGCAGTCTTGTTGAAGGATTTAAATATATATACGAAAAAGCTCCTGAGAGGTTTTCTATGATTCTATCTAAAGGTGAAATAATTACTCCTAATGGAAGAGATGCATGGTTCGATCTGCCAGGAATTGCGGTTTTAATTGGTGGAATGTGGGTTGCTAATCTTTATTATTGGGGTTTTAACCAGTATATCATTCAAAGAACTTTAGCTGCTAAAAGTTTACAGGAGGGTCAAAAAGGAATCGCATTTGCTGCATTTTTAAAACTTATAATTCCTGTAATAGTTGTTCTTCCTGGAATAATAGCATATGTTATGAATTTAGACGAAAGTGGAAGTTTAACAACAGAATCTATTGACCAAGGTTTTATTGGTTCTGGTGGTAATATTGCTAACGACAATGCAGCTCCCTGGTTAATTAAAAATTTTATACCAACTGGTATTAAAGGTTTAATTCTTGCTGCTCTATCTGCTGCAATAGTATCCTCATTGGCTTCAATGATAAATTCAACATCTACAATTTTTACTATGGATATTTACAAATCTGCAATTAACAAAAAAGCAAATGATAAAAAAATGGTTTTTGTTGGAAGATTAACTGGTTTAATTTCTTTAATAATTGCTATGATTATTGCACCAAGACTAGGGAATCTTGGTCAGGTATTTCAATTCATACAAGAATATACGGGGGTTGTAAGTCCAGGAATTCTGGCAGTTTTTTTAATGGGTTTATTTTATAAAAAAGCAACAAATAATGCTGCTATTTGGGGTGTAATATTATCTGTTCCAATTGCAATGTATTTTAAATTACACAGATGGTCTGATATACCGATTTTTATTAAAGATATTCCTTTTATGCATCAAATGATGCTAACATGTATTGGAACCATTCTAATAATTTATTTAATTAGTTACATTGAGGGAAATAAAGATAATCCTAAAGGTATTAAGTTGTCAAAAAAACTTTTTGAGACATCTCAATCCTTTAATATTTCAGCTTCAATCATACTTTTAATAACTACCTTCCTATATGCAATATTTTGGTAATTTTTTAAAATTTAATGTTCAAAATCATTTTGTATATTTAGATAAAAATAATTAATATGAATGCACTAAATGCCTCAATTTTAAATTCTATTGTCCTCATTCTTATGAGCCTATGGGGGTACTTTTCGTCAGAAACCCCATCTTTAACTGCATTAATACCTCTTTTTTTTGGTGTTATAATTTTAATTTGTTTTAAAGGAATTAAAAGTCATAATAAAGTGATTTCTCACATTGCAGTTTTATTAACTTTAATCGTTTTACTCGCCCTTTTCATGCCACTACTAGGTTCAGTAAAAAGAGGAGATGCATTAGCTACAACAAGAATTTCAATAATGATTTTAACTTCTGTAATTTCAATGATTGCTTTTATTAAAAGTTTTATTGAAGCTAGAAAAAATAAATCATGAAAAAGAAGTTAGCAACTTAAAAAAACAAAATAAGGATTACAGAAAATCAATTTCAATCACTCTAAAATTTTATTAAATACATAAGTACATGATATAAAAAAATATACTAAAATTTAAAAAGATGTATTGCTATTATCTAAATTAAGCTCCTCAATCCAAATATTTCTGTATAGAACTTCGTGCCCCTCAGATTGCAACTTTAACCCGCCAGGTTTTGGTGTTATTCCAAATCCATCATTATTTCCACCATCAAGACCTGAGAAAGGACCTCCCCAAACCTTTTTAATACTGACGTTGTCATGAACTAATTTATTATTAAAGTATAACGAGACAATAGGTTGTTCCACTATTGAATCATTAATAAATCTTGCAGCTCTAAATTTAATGTCATAAGCATTCCATTTACCAAGTCCCCTGTAAATTGAATATTGTGAGGATTTTTCGTTGATAACTGCACCAATACCATGTTTTGTTGAATCTCCGTCTTTTATTTGAATTTCATACCTGTTTTGGAGATAAACACCACTATTACCCCCTCTATTTTTTATTAAAAATTCAATATGAAGCCTAAAGTCTTTAAATTTTCTATTAGTTACAATGTCTGCAGTTCCGTATTTTCCGCCTAATGCAGCAGAATCAAATGTATTTAAAACTGTACCAAAATCTACAGGATCATTTACAATTTTCCACTTTATGGGGGGGGTTGCAATCAACCTTGGACCATCCCAATATGACCACTTACTGTCCAACATTTCTCTTGATCCATCAAATAAAACTTCTGATCCCTTTGGAGGGGTTAGACCTAAATTATAATCAAACTTTTTATTTGTTTGATTACATGATAATATTATAATTGAAAAAACTGTAAAGAATCTTACTAACACGTTCATAAATTTAAAGTTTTGTAAAAAAAATAAACTATAATTTTTCAAATTATAAATTTATTTAGATTTAATAAAAATAATTTGTGGGAATTAAAATAATATTCGTTATTTGTAATCAATCTAAATAAGAAATATAATTATGAAAAAATATGTATTACTATTTGCAGTTCTTATTGCAATTAGTTCGTGTTCTAAAGATGAGTACACAGGCCCAGCCTCTGACGCATCATATATAATAAAAGAAGTTGAAAAGATAGTTGAGGTACCAACAACTGTAACTGTTAATGTTCCAACACCTGTTGCTCCACCTGACTATGATTTTAACAGAAAAGGAGTTTCAACAGTATATTATACTGGTCAGACAAGTAGGTTGAAAATGGCTGCTGCTCTTGGCTCAGCTATGAATTCAAATACTTCTACCAAAGAACAAATTAACAATATGTTTAATAATGGAGAAGGTTTTGATGATGCTACATTAAATGGGACTGGTAAAAAAGTTGGAAACAAAACTGGAGTTTACGGATCAGCTACTGTTAAACCAATTTTTGATACTTGGATTACTGATTTCGTAGATAATGTGATCCCTGCTTGGAATAATGATGCCTCTAAAGGTGTGGCGGGTAAATATACAGATCCTGGGGAAGGAGGTAGATCAGTGTACATAAATAAACAAGGTAAAGAATATAACCAATTATTTATGAAAGGTCTGATTGGCGGCATGGCTAATGATCAAATTATAAATGGTTATTTATCACAAACTAAACTAAATAGTGCCAAAGATGATAATGATAATGATGTCTTTGGATACACTTCACCCGGTTCAGCAGAACCAAATGTTACTAAAATGGAGCACTATTGGGATGAAGGATTTGGTTATTTATATGGTTTAGATAATCAAACAGATCCTCAATTAGGAGCATCTGGTGATGTCTTATTAAATAAATATTTAAAAAAGATTGAAGCAAGTGATGAACCTGGTATTGCAAAGAAAATTTATGATGCTTTTGTCCTAGGTAGAGCTGCAATTACAGCAAAAAACTACACCCTTAGAGATGAACAAGCTGATATAATCAAAGTTGAATTATCAAAAGTAATTGGATACAAAGCTGCATATTACATGTACAGTGGTGGAGCTAACGTTGAGGCTGGAAAATGGGCCAATGCACACCATGCGCTTTCTGAAGGTTATGGTTTTATCTTAAGTCTTCAGTATACTCAAAAAGCTGACGGAACACCTTATATGGATAACGCAACTGTTAATGCATTGCTTGCGGAACTTGATAAAGGAGATGGTTTTTGGGATCATACAAAAGCTACTCTTGGAGTACTTGGAAAACAAATTTCTGATGCTACAGGATTAATTCCTCAAAATGCTTATTAACCTATGAATAAGAAACAAGTATAATTTGGTTCAAATAGCGGTGACATGTCACCGCTATTTCTTTAAAAAAAAAAAAATGAAAAAAATATATTATATACTATCGCTAATAATCTTTTTCTCTTGTGGAAAAGATAGTCTTTCTGACACTCAAACAAAACTTGTTGATATAACACCAACTGTATCAGAAACATCTGAATCTGATACCACTGACACTACTTCAACTAATGACAACTCATCTTCATCTGAGAACGAAACCTCTGAAGATAGTTCTTCATCAGATGATTCTGATTCCCAAACTTTTGACAGAAAAGCTCTTTTGACAAACTGGGCAAACAATATAATCATACCTCTGTATGAAAACTTTAATACAAACTTGACTGTTCTTAGTGACGAGATTGCAAAATTTAATGAAACTCCCAATGTAGACAATTTAAAATTAGTTAGAGAAAAATGGCTAAATGCATACAAATCATGGCAACATGTTGAAATGTTCAATCTGGGAAAGGCAGAAGAAACTTATTTTCAATCGAAAATGAATGTCTACCCTTCCGACAAAGAGAGAATAGAAAGAAATTTAACAAGTGAAACTTATGATTTCGATAATGCTAATAATAACGATGCTCAGGGTTTTCCTGCTCTTGATTACATGCTTTATGGTACTGATGAAAACGATGAAAAAATAGTCGATAAATACTTATTAGAAAATAAAAAATATAACACATATCTTTCAAGTCTTGTTAATAAAATGGTCTCTAATACAAGTATTGTTATTAATGACTGGAGTATAAATAAAGACACCTACATTAACTCAACAGAGAATACCTCAACATCAAGTATAAACAAAATAACTAACGATTTCATTTACTACTATGAAAAACTTTTTAGAGCTAATAAAATTGGAATACCAGCAGGTGTTTTCTCAGGCTCTAAATTACCAGACAGAGTTGAAGGTTATTACAGTAAAATTTACTCTAAGGATTTAGCACTTGAAGCTATGAGTGCGATTGAAAATTTCTTTATTGGTAAAAAATACAACTCAGAGGATAAAGGTGAAAGCTTAGAGAGCTACCTTGATTTTTTAAATTCTGAAAAAAATGGAACAAATTTAAGTAAATCAATAGTAGATCAATTTATAGTTGCGAAAGAAACAATTGATAAATTAAATAATGACTTTGCCTCTCAAGTTAATGAAGACAACAACAAAATGTTGGTTGCATACGATGAAATTCAAAAAGGAGTTGTATTTATGAAAACAGATATGCTACAATCACTAAGTATTAGTGTAGATTATGTTGATGCTGACGGAGATTAGAATATTAAGAGAAACATATTTAAAAGTTTGAAAACTATAAATTCATATTTGTCAAAATCTTGTGATTCTAGTCCACTAATAGTTTTTAGAATTGCTTTTGGAGTTTTAATGTTTATTAGTATAATAAGGTTCTGGCTAAAAGGTTGGATAGAAGAATTGTATATAAATCCAAAATTCCATTTCTCATACTTTGGATTTGATTGGGTAAAACCATTTGGTGATTTTACATATGTTTTGTTTATTATTTGTGCTTTATCCTCACTTCTTGTATCAATTGGTTACAAATATAGATTTTCAATAGTCATTTTCTTTTTAAGTTTTACTTACATAGAATTAATGGATAAAACAACTTATTTAAATCATTACTATTTGATAAGTATTTTAAGTTTTTTAATGATATTTTTACCTGCCTCATCTAGATTTTCTGTTGATTCCTTTAATTCAAAAAAGTCATATAGATATATCCCTAAATGGACAATTGACGCCATTAAACTTTTAATATGTATTGTCTATTTCTATGCTGGCTTGGCCAAAATCAATTCAGATTGGTTAATTGATGCTATGCCACTTAAAATATGGCTCACGTCAAAATATGATCTACCAATTATTGGGGAATCTATCATGCACCTTGATTGGTTTCACTATTTTATGAGTTGGGGAGGAATGTTTTATGATCTTTCAATACCATTCCTACTTCTTTATTCAAGAACAAGAATATTTGGTTTTATTTTAGTCATATTTTTTCATCTTTTTACTGTTATATTATTTCCAATTGGAATGTTCCCATACATTATGATATTTAGTGCATTGATTTTTTTTAGCTCAAAATTTCACTCAAAAATCATTTCCCTCATTGCCTCTTTTTTTGAAAGTTTAAATTTTAAAAAAAATGAAACGACAAAAAATGTTTACTCATTCCAAAAACTTAAAGCCACTTATTTTATTATTTTATTATTTTTCACTTTTCAAGTATTATTTCCACTAAGAAATTTATTATACGATGGAGAACTTTTTTGGAATGAGAGAGGATATAGATATTCATGGCGAGTAATGTTAATGGAAAAAATTGGATATACTACATTAAAAATTAAAGATAATGATTCTGGAAAATCATTTTATATAAATAATAATGACTTTTTAACTCCATTTCAAGAAAAACAGATGAGTTTTCAACCAGATTTTATAATAGAATATGCTCATCATGTTGGTGACTATTACATAAAGAAGGGATATAAAAATTTATCAGTATTTGCTGACAGCTATGTAGCTCTTAATGGAAGAAAAAGTCAGAGATTTATTGATCCAAATATAAATTTATATAAACAGAAAAGATCATTAAAAAATTATAAATGGATTCTACCTTTTAAAGATGAAATTAAAGGTTTTTAATATTTGTTTATTCATGTATATGAATCTAAATGCTCAATATAGTTTTCAAGGTGTTTTGAAATCAATTGATAGCGAAACAATACCTTTTGTAGAAATATTTTCTGAAAATAAATATATTACGAGCTCTGACTTAAATGGGGTTTTTAACATTGAATCAACTAAAAATGAAATTGATATTTACTTTTTCATAGATGGATTTTTACACACAAAAAAAATTTTTATGAATCTAGAAGATATTCTAGAAATAATAATTGAAAAAAAATCAGTAAATCTTAATGAGGTTGAAATAATTGCTAATAAAAGAAAGTCATTTATTACCAGAAAATTGAATGATGTTGAAGGGATAACAATAAACGCTGGAAAAAAAAATGAAGTGATACTTGTTGATCAATCCATTGGAAATATTGCCTCTAATAATTCAAGACAGATATATTCTCAAGTTCCCGGACTAAACATATTTGAAAATGATGATGCAGGTATTCAATTAAATATTGGAGGAAGAGGACTTAACCCGAACAGATCATCA
>MDTD01037330.1_pt1 | contig 11101 bp, 8 predicted proteins | sample 811221 | NCBI WGS metagenome assembly MDTD01 (sample SAMN05326646, study PRJNA326480) | marine metagenome | isolation source: seawater | place: Pacific Ocean: South West | collected 2011
CACGCCGCCCCCGACGTCACCACCGAGCTCGAGCTCGCCGGGGAGCTGGGACGGATGACGGCTCTGGATCAGCAACTGCGTACGGTCGACGTCGAGCTGCGGCTGGTGGAGGATGCTGCTCTGGAACTCGTGTCCCTGTCCGGAGACGTGGCCGGTGGAGAGATCCACGCTTCGGGATCGTGCAGTCTCGAGGGCGATCGGCCGTGGGCGGTCGACGTCATGGTGACCGACTGCATGCTGTCGCAGCTCTTTGCTGATGATGAAAGTGCCGATTCCGAACGGCTCGACGGCAGCCTGTACGCAGGTCTCTCCATGACCGGGACGCTGGACGGTGCGGATCCGCGCATCGGTCACGGCAAGATCCGTCTCTACGAGGGTGAGATGGGTCCGCTTCCGGTCATCGTGGGGGTGTACCAGATTCTTCAGCTCAGCATGCCCGTGGTGGAGGCGCCGCAGTTCGTGAGCGTGGACTACCACACCGTCGCCGACGAGATCCTGCTGGATCGCATACGGATCGAAAGCCACATGGGCGATACCGTCGCCTTTTCCCTGACCGGTTCGGGCACCTTCGACTGGGAATCGAAGCGAATCGATGCGGTGCTCAGGCCCCGATCCAGTTGGGCGATTCTGAGCGACGTGATCGGCGTGGTCCTCGACCGTCTCTATGCGATCGGGGTCGAGGGGCCCATCGAGGATCCGGACGTGTTCATCATTCCGTTTCCCGAAGAGCGGCCGGAATCGAAGTCCGCGTGGGTCTCACCTCTATACTAGGAGGACGAAGGGGATCCGCCATGGCACGAAGATCACGTAAACCGGATGCGTACCGAAGCGAGGCCGAAGGTCTGCTCGACCGACTGACGGACGGCGGGTCGGAACTCGACCGTCGTCTGGCCGCCGACATGATCCGCACCGCGGTGCGGCTCCTCGATGACGGCTGCGATACGGGGCAGATGAAGATGATGACCAACGCACTCCGGGAGATGCGGTCCTCCTGGCGCGTCTTCGCGGACTACAAGGGGATCCGCAAGGTCTCGATCTACGGGTCCGCCCGCACGCCCGAGGATCATCCGGACTACACCGCGGCGCGGCACTTCAGCCGCCTGATGGCGGAGGAATCGTGGATGGCCATCACCGGGGCCGGTGACGGAATCATGAAGGCGGGGCACGAAGGACCGACCCGCGACGCGAGTTTCGGACTTCGCATCCGACTGCCGTTCGAGACCGCCGCCAACGAGGTGATCGAGGGGGATCCGAAGCTGATCAGCTTCCGGTACTTCTTCACGCGCAAGGTGATGTTCATGGCCCACGCGGATGCCGTTGCGGTCTTCCCCGGCGGCTTCGGCACCCAGGACGAGCTGTTCGAGGCGCTGACCCTGATCCAGACCGGCAAGTCCAATCTCATCCCGGTGGTTCTCATGGAAGGCGACGGGGGGGTGTACTGGGAGCACTGGATGAACTACGTGGAGAAGAATCTGGGCGACAACGGGTGGATCAGCCCCGAGGACTACAGCCTGATCCATCGCGCGTCGTCTCCGGAGGATGGATGTCATCACATCCTGCAGTTCTACCGTGTGTACCACTCCAAGCGGTACGTCGGAGATCATTTGGTCATCCGCCTCCGTCACCGATTGTCGGACGAGGTGCTGGCCGACCTGAACGGCGAGTTCTCCGATCTGGTGCATACCGGAGCAATCGAACAGTCCGCCGCACTGCCCGAAGAGTCGGATCATCTCGATCTGCCGAGGCTGGTCTTCCATCATCATCGTCGTGGATGGGCCCGGGTCAGGCAGCTCATCGACCGCATCAACGAATCCGGTGCCGCGGAGAACGGATGAAGCCGATTTCGTTCATTTCTGCCGTGCTCGCGATCTCCGTCGTCGGCGGTTGCATGTCGAACGAACCGCATACCGTGCCCGAATACGGCGAACGTGCCGCGTCGCCCCGGATCGTGGGCGACGGGCTCGAGGTGCGAATCTATCCCCTGCGGGCGGACCGGGACGAAGTGCGCCGGGCGCTCGTCGGGCTGGACGCCCGGTTGACGAGTTCGAACGCGCTCATCCTCCGTGGTCTCGAGTACTACGAACTCGAACTGGACCGGCTGGATGCTCTGGTCGATGTCGTCTCCGGTGACGGTCCCGGCAACGTCCGATGGATCGGGCAGTCGTTCACGTGGCAGAATCTGATTCCGGATCGGGTTCCCGTCGAATCCAAGGCGGCCTGGCTCGCCCTGCCCGGCCGCACGTGGTCCACCATGATGGAGGACGGACCGGTCGTCTACATCGAGGCGATGCCGTTGATCGGCTACGAGCGGTCCGTCGGCTCCGAGACCCGCGTGGAGCTGGTCCGGGAGCAGGATCTGCGGATGGAGTCGATTCTCGGTCCCGATCGCTGCCTCGTCCTCGTCGGTGGTGACGGGCTTCCGGTGGTGGAGGAAGCGGCGGAGGAGGTGTCCGGTGGGGAGGATCTCGAACTGACCCTGGGTGGTGCTCTGCTGGCCGATACCGGGACCGGCGAGGTGTCCAGCCGGGATTTCATGGTGTTCATTCCGCATTTTACGCCCGCTCGGCTGCAGCCTCTGCGTTCCAGAGATCCTCGGAGACCTGAGGGCCCGCCCGAGTCCTGATAGAATGAGTGGATGCGGGTTCGATTCGAAGAGAACGAGGCGGTGGAGAAGCGGGGCGACTGGTCCGAGGACGGTACACCGCAGGATCGTCGCAGCTTTCGCCGTCTTCGGGCCCTTGGGCCCACCGGGGTCTGGCCGACCCTCTTCACCCTGGGCAACCTCATTGCCGGCTTTGCAGCCATCTACTGCGCCACGAGGCCAATCGACAGCATCGGGTTCTGGGGCATGTCGAGCCTTGCACTTGCCTGTCTGCTCATCCTCCTGGGACTCATTCTCGACAGCGTGGACGGATCGGTGGCCCGTCTGACCGGTGGCGTGACCGAGATCGGCGGCCAGTTGGACGCTCTTGCGGACATGATCACCTTCGGGGTGGCTCCGTCGTTCATCATGCTGAACGCGTTCAGCCTCACCATCGGATCCGAAGGGGCCGCGTCGATCATGCAGCCCGGATCCTCGGGGCTGCTGGGCCGCTTGTGCTGGGCCATCGCGGCCCTCTACATCTGCTGTGCTGCGCTGCGTCTGGCCCGGTTCAACGTCGAGACGGCCGCGGGACGGCTCGGGGATCATATGACCTTCCGCGGCATGCCGTCACCGGGAGCCGCCGGAACGGTCGCTAGTCTGGTGCTGCTGCACCAGCATCTGGCCAAGATCGACGTTCCCCCGGCCCTCGTGGTCGGCTTCATGAATCTGATCGTGTACGGCATTCCGTTCATCACGCTTCTGGTTGCGCTGGCCATGATCTCGGGCATTCCCTATCGCCATGCGACCAACCGGTACCTCAGAGTCAACCGAAGCTTCGGATACACGGCGTGGATCGCGGTGGTCGTGGTGATGTTCATTTGGTGGTTCCAGGAGACGCTGGCATTCGTGTTCCTGCTCTACGCACTGTCCGGACCGGTCATCTACCTCGTCTCGAGAATCAAGGCCTATCCGGGAACGGCCCCCCAAGTCTGACCCCGAACTGCGGAAATTAACCATGCTTCGAACGCGATTCGCACCGAGTCCGACCGGCCACCTTCACGTGGGGGGCGCCAGAACCGCCTTGTTCTGCTGGGCCCTGGCCCGCCGGGCCGAAGGCCGCTTCCTGCTTCGAATCGAGGACACGGACCGGAAGCGGTCGTCCGCCGAGGCCGGCCTCGGATTCTGCGGCGATCTGGAATGGCTGGGAATCGACTGGGACGAAGGCCCCGAGCACGGCGGCAACGGAGGTGGGGACACCGGGCCCTACTGGCAGTCCAAGCGTCTGGACATCTACGCCGAACAGTTCGACCGGCTCATCGAGGCGGGCCTCGCGTATCCGGCGTTCGAGACCGCCGACGAACTGCAGGCCAAGCGGGCGCAGGCCCGGGCCGACAAGGTGGCCTACAAGTACGACCGTGCGGCCCTCGACCTCGACCCGGATACCGTATCGGCGTGGATCGAAGAAGGGCGACCGCACGTCGTTCGCTTCAAGGTTCCGTCCGGCCCGATCGTGATCAACGACGAGGTGCTCGGCGAAGTCGTCGTTCCCGACGGCGAGCTTGAGGACTTCATCATCCGCAAGGCCGACGGGTATCCGACCTACCACTTCGCCGTCGTGGTCGACGACTCGCTCATGGGGGTCACGCACGTCGTGCGGGGTCAGGAGCACCTGAACAACACCGCCAAGCATTTGGTCCTGCAGTCGGCCCTGGGCTTCGAGCATCCGGCGTACGCGCATCTCTCGCTGATCTTCAACCCGGACGGATCGAAGATGTCGAAGCGCGACAAGGACAAGGCCCTGCGTGCCGCGGTGCGCGAGGGCGGACTCGGGGAGCCCCCCGCGGGCCCGGACGGGGTGCCGGTGGTCGAGAAATCCGTCTGGAGCCGGTGGCTCGAATCGAAGGACCATCAACTGGATCTGCACCAGGCGACGGCACTGGCCTCCGTCATGGGGGTCGAACTGCCCGAGATCGACGTCGAGGACTTCCGTCGCGCCGGCTACCTTCCGGGCGTCATGGTCAACTACCTGGCCCTCCTGGGCTGGTCGCCCGGGGACGATCGCGAGCAGTTCGATGCGGAGTTCCTTCGCCGGCACTTCTCGCTCGACCGGGTGCTGAAGAGTCCCGCGAAGTTCGATCGTGCCAAGCTGCTGGCCTTCAATCTGGATGCGATCCAGGCCCTGGACGCGTCCGAGTTTCATTCGCTGCTGCGGGCGTACTGCGATGCGTACCATCCCGAATTCCTCGAGCGGCTGGACGATGTTCAGTTCGAACTGTTCGCGAATGCGAACCACGAGCGGTCCAAGACCCTGCTGGATCCGCTTTCCAGCGGTCGGTTCTTCATCGAGCCGTGTTCGTCCCTCCGGTGGTCGCCGACCAAGCCGGTTCGGAAAGCCCTGCTCAACGGCGAGCCGTGCGGCTTCGACCTTCTCGAATCCATCCTTCCCGAACTCGAGGCTGCTGAGTGGACCGCGGATTCGCTGGAGGCGGTCATCGGGGCCTTTGCGGAGGCCCACGCCGACGGCAAGGTCGGAAAGATCGCCCAGCCGATCCGTATCGCAGTCAGCGGGGGAACGATCTCCCCGCCGATCTTCGACACACTGGTCATACTTGGTCGTGATCGCTCGCTGAAGCGCATTCGCCATTGTCTCGACTCGAGGGCCCAGCTGCAGGCGGAGGTGTCGGCATGAACGATCAGCAACGTCCGACGGCATCGCTTTCGATCCTGCTGGATGGGCTGATCGACTTCGCCGGTCTCTTTCCGCCTGCGAAGCTCGAGATGGATCAGATGGTCAGCGCCTGGGAGCGTGGTCTGGCCTCGGAACACGCCTGGATGCTCGGACGGGTGATCGTGCCGGTCTCCCGGCTCGACGAGTTCGTCCGAGCCGCGGAGGGACGGATGCCCGCGGATGTCGACGAGGACCCCTGGGTCATTAGCGCCCTGATCTCGCCCTCCGCGGAGTCGCCGTTCGCCGCCCAGGTCGAGGCCATCACCCGCTTCAACGAGACCTGGGCCACCGAAGGCAGTGGTGGGGCGATCGTGGACGTGGTTGAGTTCAAGGCCGGGGGGGCGACGGCTCTGGACCGGATGCTCGACGAACTGCCCGACGATCTCTTCCCCTTCGTCGAGCTGCCGCTCGACGAGGACCTCCGGGGACTGCTGGCCGTGCTGGTCGGCTCCGATGCGGGGGCGAAGGTTCGAACCGGCGGCATTCGCCCGGAGTTCTATCCTGACGTCGATCAGCTGGCGGACTTCATCGTCCAATGCGCAAAGGCCGATGTCCCCTGGAAGGCCACGGCCGGCCTGCACCACCCGCTTCGTCGCCGCAATGAAGCGGTTCCCGCCATGGAGTTCGGGTTTCTCAACGTGTTCACCGCGGCGCTGCTGGCCAGGCGAAGCGAGGATGTCACCTCCGCGGAGATCGTTCCGATGCTCACGGCCGAGGATCTCTCCGAGGTCACCTTCGGTCAGGATGCGATCCAGTGGGGCGAACACCACTTCACGCGGGAAGAAATCGAGGATGCGAGAATCTCCTTCTCGCTCTCATTCGGCAGTTGTAGTTTCGACGACCCCTGGAACGACCTGGAGGCACTCGGCCTGTTGAACGCCGAGCAATGATCATGACCAGCACCGACCGAACCCATGATCCGGCACGAAGAAGCTGGGTCGAATCCGCCAATGCACCCGAATGCGACTTTCCGATCCAGAATCTTCCCTGGTGCGTATTCAGGTCCGAAGACGGCTCCTCGCGCATCGGAGTCGGAATCGGTGATCAGATCCTCGACCTCCAGGCCGTCATTCTGGGCGAGGACGATCCCGTCGATACCAGTGCGCTCGGTGGAGTCGTCACCTGTGCGCTGACCGCGCCGACCCTGAACCAGTTCATGGGGCTCGGTCGCGAGGCGTGGCGAGCCACCCGGCACTTCGTCGCCGATCTGCTGGATGCGTCCAGCCAGTGCCGTGACGATCTCCTGGTGCCGATGGCCGATGCCCAGCTGCTCATGCCCGCAACGGTGGGCGACTACACCGACTTCTACGCATCCAGGTACCACGCGACCAACGTCGGACGGATGTTCCGCCCCGACGGGGAGCCGCTGATGCCGAACTACCTTCACCTTCCCGTGGGCTACCACGGTCGGGCCAGCAGCGTCGTGGTGTCCGGCACGGATATCCGCCGTCCGCACGGCCAGCTCAAGCCGGACGACGGCGATCCGGTGTTCGGGCCCATCAAGCTTCTGGACTACGAACTCGAGTTCGGCGCGTTCATCGGCGAGGCGAACCAACTGGGGGACCGCGTTCCCATCGACGACGCGATGCACCGCATCTTCGGACTCGTGATCCTCAACGACTGGTCCGCCCGCGACGTGCAGAAGTGGGAGTACCAGCCGCTGGGGCCGTTCAACGCGAAGAATTTCGCATCGACGATCAGTCCCTGGGTGGTCACGATCGATGCACTGGCCCCGTTCAGGCGACCGGGGCCGGAGCGGCTTCCGGAGGATCCGCCGCTGCTTCCGTATCTGCAGCCCAGCGGCGACGACGTGCTCGACGTCACCTGCGAGGTCTCGCTCGCATCCGCATCGATGCGCGAAGCAGGAACCGACCCCGTCACCCTGACCCGAGGTTCGCTGGCCGATCTCTGCTGGTCGTTCGCTCAGATGCTTTCGCACCACACCAGTACCGGATGTCCGATGCGCCCCGGCGATTTGATCGGTTCCGGAACGGTTTCGGGCCCCGAAAAGGACAGCCGAGGGTGCCTTCTCGAGCTGACCTGGAGAGGGTCCGAGCCGGTCGACCTGCCCGACGGGACCCAGCGTCGGTTCCTGCTCGACGGTGATGAGCTCACGATCTCGGCGTGGTGCGAGAGCGAGGGCGCTCGGCGGATCGGGCTCGGAAGCTGCTCCGGAGTGGTGCGTCCCGCGGAATGATCACCAAGTGTCGGGCGAATCGGCCTCGGGAGACTTTTCGTCACCGGGTTTCCAATTCGCCCAGGACGCCGGATAGTCGGGATCATCCATCTCGAGGGCGGCCGCCGTGGGGTGCAGGGGACGGAACGTATCGCACATCACCGCGAGTTCGTCCGTCCAGGTTGCTCCGAGGCTCTTCTCGACCGTGCCCGGATGGGGGCCGTGGGGAATCCCCTGGGGATGCAGGCTGAACGACCCCGAACCGATCCCGCGACGGGCCTTGTAGTTGCCCTCCACGTAGTACAGCACCTCGTCCGAATCGAGATTGCTGTGGTTGTACGGCACGGGGATCGCCTCGGGATGGAAGTCCAGGACCCGGGGGCAGAACGAGCAGATGACGAAGTTGTGCCCCTCGAAGGTCTGATGCGTCGGTGGCGGCATGTGGTGCTTGCCGACGATAGGCGAGAAGTCGTCGATGTTGAAGCAGTAGGGGTAGTAGCAGCCGTCCCAGCCGATCACGTCCAGCGGATGGTAGTCGTAGGTGTACGAGTGCACGCTGTCACGAGCCTTGATGCGCACTTCGAACTCGCCTGATTCATCCCAGGTCAGCGGAAGTGTCGGGAGTCGCAGATCCCGTTCGCAGTAGGGGGCATGCTCGAGGAACTGGCTGGTCTTCTTCGAGATGTACCGGGGCGGGGGCAGGAAGTGTGACGTGTTCATCGTCTCGAAGCACAGGAACCGTGCCGGTGGTTGATCGTCGGGCTGCGGATCGAACTCCATCCGGTAGATCACGCCCTTGGGAATGACGATGTAGTCCTTGGGCCCGAAGACGAGGGTTCCCATGCTGGTGTAGAGGGTGCCCGTTCCGTAGTGGACGAACAGCAGTTCGTCGCCGGCACCGTTCTTGTAGTGGTAGTCCATCGATTCGGCGGGGATGCAGATGCTCATTTCGACGTCGGTGTTGCCCAGCAGCACGACCCGGCCGGTGACGGGATCCCCCATGGGCGCCCGGTCCATCGACTTGAGATGACGCATCCGCATGACGTCCGTCTCGACGTATTCGGTCTTGGTGGAGTAGAGCTTCTTCCAGCCCGAGACCTGGGTCGGCGGATGGATGTGGTACATCGTCGAAGTCGGTCCGACGAAGCCTTCCGTTCCGAAGACTTCCTCGCTGTAGAGTGCGCCGTCCGGTCGACGGAACTGTACGTGTCGTTTGGCCGGGATCTCGCCGAGATGGGTGTAGTAGGGCATCGGTTCCTCCAGAGCATTCATTCTAGCGACACGATTCCGATGCGAATCGCCCGCCAGGCGGCCATTCGAGGCCACCGGGTTGATCTGCAGGACACATCCACCATGAAGACCGGCTGAATCGGTCCGACGAGTCGGAAGGCCTGCTCAGGGGCACCCCGCCCAGTTGCCGATCACGAGCAGCAGATCGAGGATGTTGACCGTGCCGTCGCCGTTCACATCTCCGGTGCAGTCCGGGCAGGACACATCAGCGCAGAGTGTGGCTCCATTCCATGGCGTGCCTCCGGCCTGTTCGCAGGCCTCGGCGATCATCATGGCGCAGTCGCCGTCGATGCAGCACGCCCCGAGAGGTCGGCAGCAGGTGATGTCGGAATCGGCGCAGGACGTATTGGCGCCCTGCCAGGAGGGGAATTGATATTGCTTGGGAAGCCCCAGGCACTCCTCCTCGTTGGGTGTCATGACGCATTCGTAGCAGCCGGTTTCGACGTCGATGTAGCAGCACGCGCCGGGTTCGCCGTTGTTGCCACAGGGAACATCATTGCAGGACAGGCCGAGATAGAAGTCGCCACCCTGGAAATCGCACTCGCACTCGGCCGTTTGAATGCAGACTCCGTCCTTGAGGCAGCAGGCTCCGATCGGAGAGGTGTCGCCTTCGCACTCGGTGCCGTCACCGGCGTAATACCCGCCGTAGACGTTGACGCAGTCGAGCTGGGTCATGACGGACAGCAGCCAGTACGACGAGCCTGGCTTCATGAAGCAGCAGCAGCCGACGGGGTCCGGCTCCTGGCAGGGGACCTGCGAGCAGGAAGCATTCGGATAGAAGAGGCCGCTTTGCGCATCGCAGTCGCACTCCGCGGTCTCGATGCAGATGACCGTGCCATCCGCCTGGCCGATGCAGCACGCGCCGACCACCGGGGTGGTGTCTTCGCAGGGGACGCCGTCGCCGGCGTAGCTTCCGCCGACATTCTGGCACTTGGTTTCCGTCATCTCCAGATAGTGCCAGCCGAGTTCGTCCTGGTAGCAGCAGCATCCCTCGGGTTCGATCAGGGGGGCGATGCTGAGTTCGACGTAGTCGAAGGCAACGAACGGTTCGTCGGGCATCAGGAACTCGACCATGAGGAAGCCGGACTTGTCGCCGCCGCCCCAGTTGGGGAAGACGTCCGCGAAGGGGATGACGGCCGTCGCCTCCTGGATCAGACCGTCGTCGCCGGCGGAGTTGTCCTGGGTCGCGATGGTCGTGTCGATCACCGATCCCGAAGACGTCGTGTAGCGCAGCAGGTCGCTGGCGGAATCCACATCGTAGTCGCCGAAGATGACATTCACGTAGAGCGGTTGCGTGGGATTCGCAGATGAGACCTCGAAGTCGAAGATGAAGATCGCCTGTCCCTGACCGCAGATGTAGTCGTGGGGCGGGGCGGGTGCGACGACGCAGTCGAACCAGCCCAATCCGGTCCCGGAGACGGCAACGTCCGTCCAGCCCGAGCCGCTGCTGTTGAGGTTCACCGCGCCATCGACTTGCGTGCCGCCCCCGTAGGGAGGGCCGCCCAGTTCGAATCCGGTGCGAAGATCGAACTCGTCGGAGTCGTAGCGGGTCTGTGGTGAGCAGTCGAGATTCGGGAGGTAGTCGCCGCCACCAAGGGGATCGAGACCGTCGACGTTGACCGGGTCGCCGAGCGTGTTGACCAGTTGGAATGACGAGCAGCTGCCGTTGTTGCTGGAGTTCCAGCTGTTGAAGGGCCAGCAGGGTTCCCCGGCGCAGGGGGTGGTTCCGGTCACGTATCCGAAGCCGTCGACGTCTCCGATGCGGATGTAGTTGAAGGCCTGGGCGGGGGCCGCGTGAACAGCCATGGAGAGGGCGAGGGTGGTCAGCATGGATTCGTCTCCCTGAAACAGCCGGTACGGCGGACGAATCCAGTCTATTTGAAGCGTTCGCGGGCTCCAATGATCAAATAGCGAAGTGGCCCTGAGCATGTCTCTAGGGCCGTATGATGTCCACACCCAACCACAGGAGATGGACGTGATGATCGAAATCGGCTCAAAGGCCCCCGAGTTCACCCTCGCCGACCAGAGTGGCACCGAGCACTCACCGCTTTCGACTGGCGGCCCGGTCGTGCTGTTCTTCTACCCCAAGGACGACACGTCGGGCTGCACGAAGGAAGCCTGTCAGTTTCGCGACATGAAAGGCGAGTTCGAGAAGGCCGGTGCGTCCGTGTTCGGCATTTCGCCACAGGACGTCAAGAGCAAGTCGAAGTTCGCGGCCAAGCACGATCTGAACTTTCCGATCCTCGCCGACGACGATGCGGTCGTCTGCGAGCAGTACGGCGTGTGGCAGGAGAAGTCCATGTACGGCAAGAAGTACATGGGC
>MDTD01165797.1_pt1 | contig 11101 bp, 9 predicted proteins | sample 811221 | NCBI WGS metagenome assembly MDTD01 (sample SAMN05326646, study PRJNA326480) | marine metagenome | isolation source: seawater | place: Pacific Ocean: South West | collected 2011
ACTACCATTAATCTCTAAAAACATTTTTAAAAATGATTGCTTTCCATCCCATGAATTTTTAGCTCCAATATTACTACGTGTTGATATCATCCATTCATCATTATGATAAAACATATTAATCATTGTCCCATCAAATAATGGTTCGTAATCTAGATTCTCATCAAAATTATCAATAACTTCATTTATGTCCCCAAATGTCATATTATCCGGAACATTTAAAAAACTAGGTGATTCAACATTAAGTATTTTTTTTTCTAATGCTTTTTCAGGTGGTATACATAAAACTCTATTATTTTTTATATCTATTACAGCTCCTCTACAATATTTAATCCATGGATGATTTTCATAATCATATTCTTTATTATAATATCCTTTTACTATACACAATTCATATTTACTATATTTTCTAACATAAAGCTTGTGTTCTTTAAATTGATTAAGATAATCATTATTTTCATTTATGTATTTTTGCAATTCCATTGTTAACAAACTATATTATTTATAAGTTCTAATTTTTTAAATATTAATTTATATATATACAACTATTATGGAAAATGAACAATCATTTGTAAATAATATTGAAGATGAAGAAATAATTGATTTCACTTTATCTGAACAACAGGATATTCTAGATCTTCAAGAAGAAGACAATGATAATTTATTAGATAAATCACTTTTTACAATTGATTCATTATTTATCGTTGTTTATGAAGATGATGAAGGTAAATTATTTGATAAATTATTACTTGTTGAAGGTACTAATGAAGATTCTAATATTGTAGATTTAAAAGATGAAAATCAAAATGATGAACAATTTCATTTTGATGAAAATGATAAACTAAAATATAATTATGATAAATATAAAATTATTGATGTTGAAAAAGTAGAAGAATTTTTAGATGAAATTGATGATGTTGAACTTTTACATACATCTGATGTTTTTATGGATATAGATTTTGAAGTTGAAGAAATTAAGGATAAAATATATTCAATACAAGAAAAAAAAGAAAATCTACTTAATGAATTAATACGCTTTTTCAAAGCATATGGTGATGATATTTTAATTTTCGAAATTTCAGAAATGGTAAATCAGATAATGGCAATGTATAATACATACGATAATTTACCATTTGATGATTCTGATACTTTATCTTTTATCAAAAATATGAATCTTCAAAAAACTTTTACTTTACCTAGATGGTTAATACCTATTGTAAATAATAAAAAACGTATTTATGTTGATAAAGAACAATATGATTTTGAAAGTAATAACAATACAAATGTAAAACATTTTGAGGATGAATTAATTGAAAAAAATACATTGATATCCGCTTTAGCAGAAAAAATTGGTGATACGAATCACTATAAAAAAATGATGGAGATTCTTTTTTCAGATACATTTATTCCTTTTACAAATAATGATAATGTATTAATCCCTTATCATGGAGAATATTTGAGAGACTGCAGTAAAAATGAATGTACCGGTGTTAACGGCAATTTAACATTTGAAATGGTAAGGACAAGAGGTGCTTTAATTCAACCAAATACTAAGGATGGATTAACAACATTAGAAACTATTATTTCAAATGAACAAATATCTATTTCAGGTATCTTAGCATTATCACATATGTATTTAGATAGGACAATGGACTCTAAATTATTCACATTACAAGAATTGTATTTCTTAAGCGATTATAAATATTCATATATTACATTTAAAAATCGTTTAAAAAATATTATTGAAAATAGTATTTCTAAACAGACAAATAAAGATATAGATAATTTAAAAATATATTCATATCTTTATCAATTTAATGATGTAAAATCATATGAAGATCTCGGTGAAGTTTTAAAAAACAATTTACCAGGATATTCAGAATTAATCAAATCTATCCCTAATAGAATAAGATCGAATATTTTTAATTATTCTGATTTTAAAAAAGCGTATATTGGTTATGGTTTATCTTATAATGAATTAGATAATCAAAATCGTAGACTAGTAAATCAAATGATTAAAGATAATATTAAAAATTTCATAACAAATTATAATCGTTCAGTAAAACGTAAAGTAGTTAAACAAGTCAAGAAAAAGAAAAAATTACTATCTAATAAAGAAAAAATATCACTTAGTCGTAATTACATTATGGGAATAACAAATATACCATTAAGAAATAATTATCTTAAGAAATTTATAAATGTATTTTCACGTGAACCAAGAATAAATGAAGATAATAACTTTCTATATGAAAAATCATCCGATGATAAATTATTGTGTAAACATTATCTTTACTCTATTAATATACACAAAGATTTTGAATCATTTAATACATTAAAGTCTATTTATGGTGGAGAAATACAAGATGGTTTTGTTGTATGCAAAGTATGTAAAGAATATATTTGTTCTGAAAATTTTTCTTTATTAGAAGGTTTTAGTGATGGTGCTCCTAAAGAAACAAAAGAAGTTTTAGAAACAAATGATGATGAATTCAAATTATTAACTGAAAAACAAACCAAAATCAAAAAACGTATTCAAAAAATTTCTTCATTATTTGGTGTTGATTTAAATCATTATGATAAACAAACTATCATAGAGTATTATGATTTATTTAATAACGAAACAATGATAGATGTAAGATATAATCAAAAAAATATATTTAATAATCATCCAAGAATAAAAGAAATTAAGGGTAGTTATAAATTTGTAAAACCAGCCAAAACTCAAAAAGATAAAGTTCAAAATAAGAAAAATAAACAGCTCATGACAAAAGAATTAAAAGATATGAAAGAATATTTCTTAGACTGTAATGAACTATTTATTGATATCTTTTTTATATTACTATTTATACAAATTTCAGTACCTTCTTATCCTGTAAACTCAAAAATACCAATTAATTTATGGAATATCGATCAAAAAGACTCTTGGAATGATATTAAATCAGATATTATTTCCAAAATATCAATAGATACAATTGAACTTACATCTCGTTTAGTGCAAAATATTGTTAAATATTATAACAAAGATATATATTGGAAAAATATTAAAGAATTCTTTTTTGAAACATCAAAATACGATGGTTTACCATCTTTTGTTCAACAATTTTTATCAGTTACAAAATATTTAATGAAAAATAATACGATTAGTGATAAATTAAAAGACTATGTTATTTATCAAAAAACAAATAGTAAATTACTTTATGTAAAAGATTATTGGCCTACATATAAGCCATTTTATGATAACAATATAGTTTCTATGATTAATGAAAAAACAAATTCAGAATTAGAAATAGTAAAACCATATCTGCTTAAAAATAATGGAGAATATTCTTATTCAAACATATCATCCATTACCACATTTAAAAATGCTTATCTAATACCTCGCTTTAAAAGATTGAATATTCCATATTCAGAAATTATGAAAAATGAATCTTATGAAAGACTTTTTAAATATTCAATGCAGTTATATGGTGTATCTAAATCAATTCCGATAATCAATTTACTAATTAAAAGATTTTTAAATACTGTTAATGACGATCAAATTAAAGGAATGCTTTCAAAAATAGGATGGAATGATAGTTTTAAACAAGTTGATAAAACAACATATTCAATATTTCGTTCTTTTTTTGCGGTTGATTTAATACGATACTTTCAAAAAAAGAATCCAGAAGATAGTGATACATTAAAGATATTCTTCCATTTCCATGTAAATAATTGGAATGGTTTATTACTTAATAGTCAATCAAAAAGAAATTATTCATATACTGATCCTATTATTTATCCAGATGAATCATTTGAAACACTTTTAAATACAGATGATGAAAAAAATTTCGTAAATGAATTATTTGATCGTCATTGTTCTGATGAAAATGGACAAATTATTGAAAGATATAGTATAGATAGTTTTATAACTAACATTATAGCTGATCCAAGCATTGAAAGAGAAGCACTATGTGGAAATAATATACCAAAAACAAAAGAAAATTTTTATAAAATACTTGATTTTAAAAGAAATCTCAAAAAGTTACCACTCTACAAACCGAAAGTAATAGACGAAAGTATTGAATCACGTATTAAGAATTATATCAAATATAATAATTTCTTAAAAAGAGATGCTGATGAACTATTTCCTCACTTTAGACAATTAGCTTACAATAAACGATGTTGCACTAAAGATGAATTAAGGATCATTTTTAATGATATATCCAAATCAAATACACTTTTTTTGAAAAATATTCAAGATTTTTTCACAACAAATGAAAATATTGATAAATCACAGATTATACGTTTTAAAAGAAGTTTTGGAAGAAATATTTCTTCTTTATCTGTTCTTTTAACAAGGTTGTTAGAGGATACAGAAAAATTACCATTAATGATTATTAATAATATACAAATTCTTAGTCGTTTAACAAATGGAAATCTTTTTAATAGTTATATCCCTAAACAATGGAAAGTATCAGAAACAAATAATAAATATTTAGAAGAATTTTTATCATTTAATGAATTTTTAGATCATTACAATATTTTTACTTATCGTAATAGTTTTACTAATGACGGATTTTATAAATATCAAAATGAAAAAAATTATAAATTATGTTTTGAAGGAATATTATCATATATTAAAGATTATTTTAAAGGTGGATTCAACAGTATTGTAGGTAATGAAAAATCAACTATTAATAAAGAATATAGTAATATTTTCTTAAGATATATTTATTTATTCTTTTTTACATTGTTAATTGAATATATCACTAACTTACAAGATAGTGAATCATCTACATCATATCAAGCAAATATATTATTTCAATCATTAGAAGAACAATATCGTCTTGACTTGGAGGATTCAATACGTATTTCTTCACAATTTTCATTTGATCTTCTTATTAATAATATAGAAGAATTTACTGATACAAATTGGATTTATCAAACACAATTATTAAATGATAAAATAAGTAGACAAAAAGAAAGAGAAAAACAAGAGATTATCGATACACTTGAAAGTAAAACAACGGACGCTCGTTTAGTTACTGTTGAACAACAAAATTGTGGATTAAGTAATTATTTTCATGAAGCAACAAGGAAAAATCTTTCATATACTCAAAGTGAAGAATATAAAAATACATTAGATAATGAACGTTCAGAATTTGCAAAAGAATTTTTTTCACAATATTCAAATGAATTAGAAGTTATGGAAGGACAAGGTGTAGATACAAGTCTTTTACAACCAAATAATATGTTGCCTGATGTTGAAGAAGAAATGGATGAAGGTTATGATCAAACTGATTTTGATAGAGAAAGTGAAGGAGATGATGATGGCGATGATGATGGTGATTATAGAGAAAATTAAATATTCTTTATTATAAATGGAGCATCTTTTTAATTACTTTCAAAAAGAAATTATACATGTTAATCAAAAAAATAAATTAAATGATCAACATATCAATAAAATAAGATTTATTTATACATTTGCTATTATATTTGTTTTCTTATTTATTTGTAGTTTTTTTAATATAGTTTAATATAGAAGATGGAATTTTTAATTATCATATTAGTTTTTATTTTAATTATTTGTATACATAAAGAAAAAAATGTATATGAACCATTTGTACCAGATGAAAGACAATATAATGTATGCATAGATTCTGAATTAGGTAAAGGTGAAACTCATTTAAGCATTCATACAAATCAAGTTCCACCACCAACTACTGGATTTTTAAGTTCTTTATTAAATATCACAGAAGAAAAAACATTAGGGAAATATTTTAATGTTCATAAATGTTCTCCACAAAACGTTGGTAAAGTAAATGAAATTGATTATATTTTTAATCATAATATTATTGATCACTCAAATAATGAAAGTATAGATGATCTATATTATCATAAAAATTACCATAATCCTCATCCTCATTCAGAATTATTTGTTACATATGAATACATTAATGGAGATTATGATAATTCTATAAATTTAGAGTTTGAAAGAAGTTATCAAAAAAAAATAGAATCTGATCCTAGATTTGGTCCGTCGCCTTAGTTAAATAAATCTCTAAAAATCCATAAAATATAAATAATTTATAAAGTTCTTTAACATCATTTGGTGTATCTAAATATGTCCCTTCTAAACTATTTTTACTAAATTCTTTTACATAAATACTATAAGGTAATTCTGGGCCGTAATAATGTTCTGATAATTCAATATAGGATTTTGAATATTGTGATATATATTCTTTATAAGCTTTATTTACATTGTAATAATTATGTTTATCAGTATTTAATTTATTTTTTAGTTTATTTTTTTCATCGATTTCTTTTGATATTTCAGATGATCTATTTAATAGTTTTTCTAATTCATCAATGTCAAAATTCATTATTCTATTATGATAATTATATTTAAGTAAGTATTTAAAAAATTAAAATATATACTTATTTATAAAAAATGCCAGCAAAAGTTATTACACAAGTTACACTTGAAAATTTTCATGAATTACTACCTGAATATATCTTTAATAATAAAATTATGATTCAAAATTATGAAGATACAAAAGAAATTTACCTTAATATGTTAAGAGATGGTTATCTTTTTACATTTGATAGAGATATTCTTATTGCTTGTTTGACGGATTTAACATATATGTATGCTCCAGGTGATGATGTTAATAAAGATGCAGTTATTGAGTTATTAGTTTTAGATACAGATGAACTAGAGGATGATGATGATGAAGATGATGATGATGATGATGATGATGATGATGATACAGTTAATAGAACGATTAATTTCCCACCTGGTGTTGATGGTTCTATTGAACCTAGTGATCAAGCAGATTGTCCAGATGGTATGTGACGTTAAATAAATTATTTACTTATATTTTTAAAACTGTGACGGTTTGATTTTTAATATTAAATGATAACCCGAGTTTTTTTTAAATTTGATTTTACTTAAATGTTTAATAATAAAACTATTATACATGAATGATATTACAAGATATTCCTCTTGAAATATCATCTAAGAAAGATTTTTCAAGTTTGTATAGTATTGAAGCATGTTCTGTTGCTGTAGTTTACATTATATACGATAAAAAAAAGAAAAATATAGTGAAGATGGGAACATCACGTGCGTGTGGGGATAATCATATTAAATCATCAATACATGCGGAACAAATATGTATTAATTATTGTAGAAATTATGATAAAAGAAATAAATATGAAATATATATTTGGAGATATTCAAAGGCAGGTGAAATAAAACCAGTATATTGTTGTTCTTCTTGTTGTCAATTATTAGAAAAGTATAATTATTCACATAAAATATTTACATTTGAAGATGGAACAATATATCCTGCTTATGGAAAACCTTATATTACAATAGGATATATTATTAAACACGGATTATAATATATAATATAATATATATTATGAAAGGTATAAATAAGTGTATTCAATTATTATTAATCGTTATTTTTATTTATATTTTAATAAATTGTTTTAAAAAGGAAAAGAAAAATATAGAAGGATTAGAAGTTCAAACGGATGATCCTGAAACATTAAGAATATTAGATAAATATTTTAATTTTAGTCATAATGGAGCATGGGTTCATAGTACTTTACAAAGTGGTGATTATCGTTTGGAGCCCAACGGTGTAACAGATTGTCCACAAAGATGTTTAGAACGAGACGATTGTATAGCTTTTGCAAGAAGAAATAAAAATAGTTTTGAAGGGGGTAATATCTTAAATAGTTGTGTTTTGTACTTTAATGTAGATTCAGGTAGAGTACATTCTAATGTATTAGAAGAAGCTTACTTTAAAAAAGATATTCAAGATTGTACTTTACAAGATGTAAAAGATAATAATTTAGGGAATTGTGTTAATGGTGAAGCTATAGGTGAAAAAATTGATGGAAATATTGAACAATGTAGTTGTAAATGTAATGATGGTTATGAAAATAACCTGGATGTAATTACAAATACATTAGCAAATAGTTGTGTTCTTTCAGATACTGCTGATAATTATTTATGTTATAGTAATTGTTTATCCGTGTTAGATACACTTTCGGGAAATAATACAGAATATTGTAATGCTGTAGAAAATATGGCCGATCTTTGCGGAAGACCATGTACATTAGAAGGTGGTGGAACATTACAGAGTGATAATGTTATTCGAAAGACACAAAGTGATTTAATGTTAGAACTATCTCTTAATGAAACTTGTTCATTTTCATCAAATACATTGATAGAATTATATATAGGCAATAATTTTTTGAAACTTATTTATTATTCATTATTATTTGAATTATCAGATTATAATTATGAAAATGTATCTTCATTAACATCAAATGATAGAGTTAAATTATTTAATAATGACCCGGATGTATTAATTGATATTAAGAATAAACTTACCTTGAAAATTAATTCAGAATGTAGTGAAATGGATCCAGAAATGTGTTTTGATAAAGAAAGATTAAGGATGAATTTTCATATAGATTTTGATACAAAAATGAACAATAATCAAATAACTAATCATGATGTTTTTAAATTTTTCTTAATAACAGGGATATCTGAATATTTAGAACAGTTTCAATTAACAAATAATCATTTATTATATGAACAATATTTAGAAAAAGTTCAAAATACAGTTGAAATATTTAGCAGTGTTTATGAACATATTGATGATTATAAATTTGATGAACATATTCAAGAATTTCGTGAACAATATGATAAATCTTCAATAAAAGATAAAAAAGATTTTAGTGAAATATTAGATGATGTAATTGGAATTGACTATACTGTTTTTAAAAGACAATTACCAATCACAGGGTTAATCTGTAAATATAAATCATCCGATTATGATTATCAAAATAGTTTTTTAAACAGTTTTTCACAGGATTGTGGTAATATAGTAAAATGCACAAATAATGTTGATTTTGAAGACAATACAATATGTCCAAGATTAAAATATAAAAATGATAATTTAACAACAGAAGGGAAAAATAAAGATGAATGTTGTGATGTTCCATTATGGTTAGAATGGTGGTATAAATTTATTGATTTATTTGATTAATATTTTTTATTATTTTTTATTATTTTTTATTATTTTTCAAAAAAATTGAAAATCTATTTAAAGAAATAATAATAAATTAATTTGAATTTATGGAACACTTAAGGGTTTCAACAATAACATCTGTTTTAAAAATCTCAGAGGATATTAATTTAAAAAAAATATACGATTCTGTACCTATTACAGATTACATTCGCTTTATTGAATATGGTGCAGCAAATCAACCAAAAGGTTTTTCAAAAAAAATGTTAAAGAAAAAAAGAAAAAAAACTAAAAAGAAAATATTTTATAATCAAGCTACAATACATGTGTTTCACGATAATAAAATTATGAATGTAAAATTATTTAATAATGGTAAAATACAAATTACAGGTTTAAAAGGTATACATCAAGCACCTATTCTCGTTACTAATTTGATTGAATATTTCCAAGCTTTGTCTATTTTTCAAGAAGATACTAAATTACTTGATCATGATTTAGTATTAATTAATAGTGATTTTGATTTAGGTTATTCAATTAATAGAGAAGTTTTACACACAGAAATTATTGAAGCAGGATTATATTCTTCATATGAACCATGCATCTATCCCGGTGTCAACATTAAATATTTTATGAATACAAATCAATTTGATGGTATTTGCTGTTGTGAAAATATGTGTAATGGTAAGGGCAGAGCAAATGGAGATGGAGATTGTAAAAAAGTAACTGTAGCTGTTTTTACAAGTGGTAAAGTTATCATTACAGGTGGACAAAATATTCAACAACTTGAAACAGCCTATCGTTTCATTAAAAATTTCATTGATGAAAGAAAAGAAATATTCGTTTTAAAATAATATTATTATATCTATTTATTATAATAAGATGGAATATGGACAAATGATGAATGAAGCAAAAGATAATGCAAAATTAGCTTTTTATCAAAATCCTGGATATCAATTAGAAAGAAGAGAAAAGAAAATAATGATCATTGATGTTGAAATTGATACAGATACAAATTTTTCTGTTTCACTTCACGAACCATTATTAATAGATAGACATTCTGATATTTTATTAGATTCATTTACTACATTTAATGCGAAAAATAATAAAGAGGACGGTTCTGATCATATGGCTTTCTTAATGTCAATTAATGAATTTAATATTCAAAGTAATTCATCACAATCAAATTCGTTTAATAGAATTATTATCCCTAATAATGCAACCACTGATAATACAGTAACAACTCATAAAACAAAAAAGTTTAATTATATCTGTAGTATTAATCCTGGAAAATTAAGTCAGATAAGTGGAAAAATTACGAATTTAGCAAATGCCGCAGCATTTATTGGCAGTGGAAGATTCATTGCTGAATTTATGGTTGTTGCGAGAGATTAAATATTTTATTTTTTTTATACTCTTTTTCATATATATACTATAAATGTCAGATGAAACATTTATTTATCAAAAAATGATCAGTTATCTAGGAAATAAACGCAGATTGATTCCTGAAATTGAAGAAATTATTCAAGAAGTTTGTCAAATATTAAATAAAAAACAACTTATTTTATTTGATGGTTTTGCAGGTTCAAGTGTTGTTTCAAGATTATTCACTAAATATGCTTCAAATCTCTATTCAAATGATATGGAACCTTATTCATACATCATGAATCAATGTTTTTTACAAAAACCAAAAGATGACCAAAAACGCACTATTAAATATCATATAGACAAAATGAACGAAATTATTGAGAATGGTCCTTTCAAAGCAGGTATCATCTGTGAATATTATGCTCCCAAAGATACAAATAATATTCAAGAAGGAGAAAGATGTTTTTATACTAGAGAAAATGCTCTAATTATTGATACATTAAGAGAATATATTGATAATTTTGTTAGTCCTGATTTATTCCCATATTGTATTACACCACTATTAATTCAAGCAAGCATTCATGTAAATACAAGTGGGCAATTTAAAGGTTTTTTTAAAAATAGCGAAACAGGGTTAGGACAATGGGGGGGAACAGCAAAAAATGACCTTAAACGTATCATGGGAAAAATTCGATTAGAAATGCCCGTAT
>MDTD01198991.1_pt1 | contig 11100 bp, 11 predicted proteins | sample 811221 | NCBI WGS metagenome assembly MDTD01 (sample SAMN05326646, study PRJNA326480) | marine metagenome | isolation source: seawater | place: Pacific Ocean: South West | collected 2011
ATTTTTTTATTTTTTTATTTTTTTATTTTTTATTAGAGAGAAAAAAATTTTTACCGGTGTCGTTTATATTGACATTTATTATCATAATAATTTTTCAAATAAAGCAAGAAAGTCTTGACAGAGCTATTAATCATACAATTAGCCAGTCAAATATTAATTCAAATAAAATTATATTTTTTAGTTTAAGACATACACTTCATTATTTTACTGCATTTGAAATATTTAAAGATAACCCAGTCTTTGGAGCAGGTATAAAATCATTTAGAAAACTATGTTTGAATAAGGATTATGTAGAAAAAATGAAATCTGTATATGGTAAAGAGATGAAAAAATTACAATTGAATGATGGTTGTAATACACACCCTCATCATATTTACATGCAATTCCTATCTGAAATTGGAATAATTGGTTTTTTATTATTTTTAAGTATTTTTATATTTATCACTTATAATTTATTTGTATTATTTAAAAATTCATTATCAAATTCTTTAAATAATAGGGAGAAAGTAATTTATTTTTGTTTGGTTGCTATGTTTATTTCAATGTTTCCCTTTTTACCTTCGGGTAATTATTTTAATAATTGGTACATATTTATAAATTATCTACCAATTGGTTTTTATTTAGCTAATAAAGTGAGAAATTGATGTCACTCATTTTAACATTTTTTGTTATTTTGAATTTTATTTTATTCTACAAATATAAATTGTTAGCAAAAATTAATAATATTTACGATATTCCAGATAATATAAGAAAAATTCATAAATTGCCAATTCCTCTTATTGGAGGATTAATAATTTATATAAATATTCTTTTTTTTTTAATCATAAATTTTTTTTTTAAAATCGAAGAGCTAACGCTTTTTAATAATTTAGATGAGTCAATTATTTTTTTATTAGTTACATCAATGTTTTTCTTTCTAGGAAGAATAGACGATAAAAATGACATAAATTCATTAAAAAAATTTATATTAATGACAATTTTTTTAATTGGGGCAATAAATTTAGACAGTCAACTACTTATAACTAAGTTAAGTTTTTCTTTTATTGACAAAAATTTTCATTTGGGAAATTTTTCTTATTTTTTGACTATTTTATGTTTTTTACTATTTATTAATGCATTTAATATGGTCGATGGAATTAATGGTCAAGCAGCGACTTACACAACAATTATTTTTTTGATTTATATTTCTAATGATATTTTTTTTACTTTTTTGGTAATTTTGTCTTTAAATTTGATTATTTTTATTTATTACAATTTTAAAAATTTAATGTTTCTTGGTGATAGCGGCTCTTTAATCTTAGGTTTTTTAATAAGCTATATAAGTATAAAAGCATATAACCAAAATTTTATTATCCATGCAGATGAAATATTTTTAATAATGAGTATTCCTGGCTATGAATTATTAAGATTATTTATTAAAAGAATTTTAATCGGAAGGAATCCATTTACTGCAGACAGCAACCATATTCATCATTATTTAATTAAGAAATTTAGCCACATTAAAACCTTTATTATTATGCAAACTTTATTTTTTTTTCCAATTTTTTCTTATTTTATTATTAAAATTTTTTATGTTTCATTATTTTTAAGTATATTTATTTATTTACTTTTATTAATTTTACTTACCAAAAAAAATTTAATTAAATAAATTTATGTTTAGTAACGTGACATCTTTAATAATACCCACTAGAAATAGACCAGACTATTTAAAAAAAACTTTAAATCAAATTAATATTCAAAAAATTAGTTTTCGAGAAATAATTGTAGTTGATAGTTCTGATGAAGAATTTAAAAAAGAAGTTGTTGATTTAATAAAGTTATATGATGTTAAATTATTTAATAGCGAACCATCAACATCCGTACAAAGAAACATAGGAATTAAAAACACAAATATAAGTAGCAAATTTATAATGTTTTTAGATGATGACATCATTTTCACAGATAGAATGTTTTATAATATGAATAAAACAATAACTGAAAATTTAAAAGATGAAAATATTGTAGGATATGGTTTCAATCAAATTTCAAAAAAAAATAATTTTAATTTTATTGAAAAATTAAAAAATAACTTTATTTTAAATTTTTTTGATCTTTATCCTAATAAACCAGGAAAAGTTGCAAAAAGTGGTTGGCAGTCAAAAATTTTAAATATTGAAGAAGACATTACTGTTGACTGGATCTATACAACAGCATGTATCTTTAAATATGAGGCAATAAAAAGCCTTAGATTTGATGAAAACTTTGGAGGCTATTCGTACTTGGAAGATTTAGAATTTAGCTTAAATTTTTTTAAATCAAAAAAAAAAATTATAATTTCTTCAGATGCGAAGTATTTTCATCCATTATCAATAGATAGGAGTAGTTTTAAATTCGGTATTTATGAAGTGAGAAATAGGTTTAAAATAATAAAAAAATATAATTTTTCAAAATCAAGATTTTTTATAATGACATTTGTAAGAACTTTTTTGTTTATTCTAAATATTTTTATTTTAAAAAAAAAGTATTTTTATAGAGCTCTTGGAAATATTTACGGAGTTATAAATTGTTATAAATATTGAGAATTAATGATTGTTGATTTATCAAATATTTACTCAGGTTTTAGTGATAAATTAAGGGCAATTGCATTTCATATTGCATTAAATAAGTTAAAAAAAAATAGTAGCAATGTATTTTATGTATATGAGAAAAAAACCAAAGAATGTCCATTTAGATTCATAGACTATTGTAGGATAGAAAAAATAAAAATAATCAAAATAAAAAAAAAAGAAAATCATTAGTTAATCTTACTTCGTATAATACAGAAATAACGCTTAAAAATGTAATTCAAAATAATCCGTTCAAATCAATTAATAACAATTTTCTTTTTAAGGAATGGAAAAACGCTTATAAAAAAATTTTACCTGGAAACAAAATAATAAAAAAAATCAAAAAAATTAAATTACCTAAAAATTTTATAGGTTTACACCTGAGAACAACTGATAGAACTCTTAAATTTGAGAATATATTCAACATTCAGTTTAAAGACACAATTTTTGAATTTCAATTAGAATATTTTAAGAAAAATATTTCTCAAATTTTAAAGAAAGAATCCAAAATTAAAAATGTTTATATCGCATCTGACTCAAAAAATATTAGAGATTTTATTATTAAAAAATTGAAAAAAGATAATTATAAAGTTTTTGTTAATAAATCTAAATACAAAAAAGCATTTAGAGAAACTACAGGTGAAGATTTTCTAATAGATTTTTTTTCACTACAACTAGGAAAAGTAGTTTTATCTACTGTTGGAGCTGGTGTAGCACAAAGTATTTTTTTAATGAAAAATATAGAAATTATTAATTGGAATAATCAATTCAATAAATTTGTTTTTATAAGATTAGTTTCTTTACTTTTAATATTTTTGAAAAGTTTAAAAAAGCATATTAAGATAAATTAAAATCTTCTAATTGCTCTCAAAAAACTTGGGATAAGATCAAAAAGGTTTTCTTTAAAACCATTTTTTTTATTTAAGAGTTTATAAAATGTGGTTACTGGAAGAGTTTGCAGCTTTTTGTATTCAGGAGAAATTTTAATCATCAAATTATAAAGGTATGAATTTTTTGGAGGTAAAATATTTTTTGGTAGACCGATCCTATTTAAAATCTGATTATAAAGATGTAAAGTATAACTCGTTTTTATTAATTTAATTGCATCCTTAATTTTTTTTGGATCCAAAAGAATTTCAATGTTTTCATAATTTATTGGATAAAAAAATTTTTTATTGAGTATTTCCCTCTTAAGATTTTTTTTTTTTAAAAAATTAGTAAATAATATTGGACCAATTTCTCCCCATCTAAACTTATATCCAATCTTATTTATTTCTTCTAATATTTCATTAATAAAAATTGGGTTATTTACTTTTAGAACTGCATTATTAACTTTATATTTAGTTTCATAACCTATTATTATTTTTTTATTTTTTTCTAGTTTGTTAAAATACTTGAAATTTTTTAAACAAATAATGTCTAAATCAAACCACCAACCAAGTTTTTTCTTTTGAAGTAAAATTCTAAATTTATCAGAATAAGCAGCTAAACAACCTTTTTTTCCACCATGAATAAATTTTTTTATCTCCGATTTTTTTAATATTGTATTAGCATCTCTAAAAATAATATTTTTAGGAAGTGTAATTTTTTTAAATGAATAAACTACAACTTTGAAACCACTTTTTAAAAATGATCTCAAACATACTTTCTCATAAATTGAAAGTTCACTTCCATGCCAAAAAAAATTAGCGGTAATTTTATTAGATGTAAGTTTCATAATTTTTTATAGCATAATATTTACGTTTTTGACTAAGAAAAATACCAACATGATCAGAATATCTTTTTATTCATGTAAGATTTTTAAAATTTTATTAACAATAAAGATTCAATATTATAAGATTTTTATATTTGAACTATGATTAACTAAAAGTAAAGTATATATATTCCTATAAAGTTTTTTAAAATAAAATTATAATAAACATGTACAAAAATTTTTTAAATAAATGTATTAATGAAAATATTAATTTAAAAAAAGATCTCTTAGTCTTGTTTCCTGAACTTAAAAAAGCAGCATTAAAAATTTTTTTTGCAATTAAAAAATCAAGAAAAATTTTAATATGTGGAAATGGTGGTTCAGCTGCTGATGCTCAACATCTTGCAGCAGAATTTTTAGTAAGATTACGCCCGAATATAAATAGAAAACCATTACCCATAATTACACTTGGTCAGGATACATCGACAATTACAGCATGCTCTAATGATTACTCTTTTGAAAAACTATTTTCTAGAAATTTAGAGGCTCTTTATAAAAAAGGAGATATATTAATAACTATTTCTACCTCCGGTATGTCGAAAAATATTATTCATGTATTAAATTATGCAAAAAAAAATAATATATTTTCTATTTCACTCTTAGGCAATAAAGGTGGTAAAGCACAAAACTTAACCAATATACCCATAGTTGTGCCCAGTAAAAATGTTGCACGAATTCAAGAATGCCATATTTTTATTGGCCATATAATTTTAGAATGGGTTGAAAATGAGTTAATTAAAAAAAAAATAATATGAAAAAAAAAGCTTTAATTTATGGTATAACAGGTCAAGATGGGTCTTATCTAGCTAGATTTCTCCTAAAAAAAGGCTATTTGGTTCATGGTATTAAAAGAAGAAGTTCTTCGTTAAATACAAATAGATTAGATGACATTTATACAGATCCACATTTTAAAACAAATTTTTATCTACATTATGGAGATGTAACTGACTCTTTGTCAGTATTAAAATCTATATCTAATATATTACCAGATGAAATATATAATTTAGCGGCACAGTCACACGTTAAAGTATCGTTTGATGTACCTGAATATAGTGCAAATGTTGGTGCAGTCGGGACTTTAAGAATTTTAGATGCTATTAAATCACTTAATTTATCTAAAAGAATTAAATATTATCAAGCTGGCACCTCAGAAATGTTTGGAGCAGCTAAACCACCCCAGAGTGAAAAAACATATTTTATTCCTAGAAGCCCCTACGCAGTCTCTAAATTATTTGCGCACTGGATTACAATTAACTATCGTGATGCATACAATATTTTTGCATGTAATGGGATCTTGTTTAATCATGAAAGCCCAATTAGAGGTGAAACATTTGTGACAAAAAAAATCGTATCAGCGTTATGTAAAATTTATAAAAATAAACAAAAAAAATTATTCCTTGGAAATTTATATGCTAAGAGAGACTGGGGTCATGCGAAGGATTATGTTGTCGCAATGTGGAAGATGCTACAGCAAAAAAAACCAAATGATTATGTAATTGCCACTGGACATCAATATTCTGTAAAACAATTTGTAAATCTTTGTGCCAAACAATTAAAGATGAAAATTATTTGGAAGGGTAAAGGATTAAAAGAGAAGTGTTATTGGAATAAAAAAGTAATTATTGAAATTGACAAAAAATATTTTAGACCTACAGAAGTTGAGTCTTTAAAAGGTGATTTTCGAAAAGCAAAAAAATTGCTTAAATGGGAGCCCAAAATCGGTATTCAGGGTTTAGTCAAAGAGATGATAGATTATGAATTAAAAAATGATAAATAGGAATTCCCTGATATATTTGGCAGGTCATACAGGTTTAGTGGGATCTTCTGTACTAAGAGTTTTAAAAAACCGAGGTTTTAAAAAAATAATTCTTAAAAAAAGAAAAGAGCTTAATCTAACCAATCAATCTAAAGTTTTGAGCTTTCTAAAGAAAACAAAACCAGCAGCAATTATAATATGTGCTGCTAAAGTAGGGGGCATAAGTGCAAATAATAAATACAAATCAGAATTTATTTATGAAAATTTGTCTATACAAAATAATCTAATAAAAGGAGCCCATGTTTCTGGAGTTAATAATTTAATTTTTTTAGGTTCAAGCTGTATATATCCAAAACATTCAAAGCAACCAATTAAAGAAAAGTATTTACTTTCAGGAGAACTAGAGCCAACAAATCAATATTATGCATTAGCTAAAATAGCTGGGGTAAAATTATGTGAAAGCTATAATCTTCAATATGGTAGAAATTATAGAAGTTTAATGCCATCAAATTTATTTGGTCCTAATGACAATTATAATTTAGAGAATTCACATTTCTTACCTGCGGTAATAAAAAAAATATATTTAGCAAAGTTAAATAAAAAACCATTATTATTTTGGGGAACAGGTTCAGCGAAAAGGGAGCTTACTTATGTAGATGATTTAGCAGAAGCTTGTATTTTTTTTCTTAAAAGAAAAACAACTCATAACTTGATCAATATTGGAAGTGGTTATGAAAGAACAATTAAGCAATATATAAATTTAATTAGCAAAAAAATGGGTTATAGAAAAAAAATTAAGTTTAATAATGAAAAATTATTAGATGGGACCCCACGAAAAATACTCGATTGTAGTATTGCGAAAATGTATGGTTGGAAATCTAAATGGTCTATAGAAAAGTCGATTAATTTAACTATAAGAGACTTCAAAAAAAATAAAAAAAAATATTTAGAAATGTGATTTTTCTAAAATATACCAGTCATCCATGTAGGATAAAAATTTAAAAATATTTTTATAACCATTTTTTTTTAGTAAATTTCTTATTTTTTTTCTTTTTTTTAAATTAAAATTATGTTCAACAGTAAATATATTTACTTTGTATCTTTGAAAGTTAAAATTCTTAAGTATTTCATATTCATTACCTTCTGTATCAATTGAAATATAGTCAACTTCTAATAAGTTATATTTTTTAAAAAGATGATTTAAACATACACTATTTGTGTAAATTTTTTTTTCGGTACCATCTATTCTAGAGAGCGAAGAGGAATAAGGGTCGTTATTTAAGAAAAATACATTTTTTGAGCTACATTTTTCACTTATCATTGATTTAACTAATACAGAATTTCTGAATTTCTCAATATTTTGAAAATTTCTTATGTCAGGTTCACATAAAATACCTCTCCAATTATAATTTTTCTCTAATAACAACGAATTACTAAAATCAACTCCATTTCCAACACCGATCTCTATAAAAAAACCATTTTTTTTTTCATTAGACAAAAAAATAACAAATAAATCCTGAAAAATTTGGGAATAGGAAAATTTGTAATTTTTATAGATAAAACTGACCAACTTATTTTTTCCAAAAAAAATAAAATTAAAAAAAATAAGTTTTAATAATGTGAGATTGTATAGATTAAATAATTTTTTCATATTTTATTTTTACTCATCAAATTTAAAGTAGTATAAATATTATAATTTACTTTAAAACGGTAATAATAAAATTTTCAATATAATATAGCTTAAAAGAGTTATGAATAAATAATAGAATTTTAATTGTTTGACAATTTTGCAATAATTATTATTACTTTCTTATTATCATGAGTACATTTTTAGTAGCTGGAGCAGGAGGTTTCATTGGTGGTCATTTGGTTAAATCCTTGATGTCTCAAGGACATAAGGTAGTTTGTGCAGATGTAAAGCCTTTAGAATATTGGTTTCAATTATTTGATGAAAACAAAAATTATTCTTTTGATTTAAAAGAGTATGAAAACTGCCTTAAAGCAACAGAAGGTGTAGACTATATTTATAATATGGCATGTAATATGGGTGGTATGGGGTTCATTGAAAATAATAAAGCCGAATGTATGTTGTCTGTTTTAATTAATACCAATCTTTTAAGGGCTTGTTTAATAAATAAAATCAAAAGGTATTTTTTTTCGTCAAGCGCATGTGTTTACAATGCAAAAAAACAAAAGCAGGTTTTTATACCAGGTTTAAGAGAGGAGGACGCGTATCCAGCAGAACCAGAGGATGGGTACGGATGGGAAAAATTGTTTAGCGAAAGAATGTGTAGACACTTTACAGAGGACTTTGGGTTAGAAACGAGAGTAATAAGATATCATAATGTGTATGGACCTATGGGTACTTATGATGGAGGGAGAGAAAAAGCTCCCGCGGCTATATGTAGAAAGTTAATATTGGCAAAAATGAATAATAAAAAAGATATTGAAGTCTGGGGAGATGGAGAACAAACTCGAAGTTTTATGTTTATAGATGACTGTTTAATGGGGACTCAAAAAATATTTAATTCAAATCTTACTGATGTTTATAACTTAGGAAGTGATGAACAAGTCAGTATTAATCAAATGATTTCCATTATTGAAGATATAGGAAATTATAAAGTTGATAAAAAATATTTATTAGAAAAACCAAAGGGAGTTAGAGGAAGATCCAGTGATAATACAAAAATAAACCAGGATCTTAAATGGGCCCCATCTATTAAACTAAAAGATGGCCTTACTAAAACTTATAAATGGATTTATGATAAAATTAAATCTGGAGATAATTCACAGAAATTTACTTTGAGTTATTAGTTTAAATAATTCAAAATTTTTATATAACAAAAATCTTCATTTAATAAAAGATTGTTATATGAACAAAAAATGCCAAGAATAATTAGCTAAAATAAAAACTCAGTACTTTACAAATAATTAATGATACAAATTTCTTTGAGAATAATTAAAAATATTTTATGAAAATATCTTTTGTAATTCCAGTATATAATGAATTTAAAACTTTAGAAAAAGCCATCCATGAAGTTATAGAACTAACTGATATTGAAAAGGAGATTATTATTGTTGATAATAATTCAAATGATGGGAGTAGAGATATTATTAAAAAATTTTTAAATTATAAAAATTTTAAAGTAGTTTTAAAAGATGAAAATCTTGGTTACGGTGACAGTATTAAGCAAGCAATAAATTTATCTACAGGTGATTTTATTTATATTCAATATGCTGACCTTGAATATAAAATTTCAGGTTTTCATGCCATGTTAAATTGCATACAATCTAATAATGTGGATTTTGTATTTGGTGAGAGATATGAAAAACTTTCTTATTCAAAGGCATTTAAAATTATTTTTCACAGACCTTCTTTTCTTGGAACTTTTATAACTACTGCAATAATTAATTTTTTTTATAAAAAAAATTTTAATGATATTATTGGATCAAAATTATATAAAACAAATCAAATAAAAAAAATAAAAGTAAATTCAGATGGACAAGGCTTTGACTTTGAACTGGTAAGTAAAATTAACAAATATAATTATAATGTAAAATGTGTATTAATACCTTATACACCAAGATCAAATTCTAAAGAAAAAAAAATAAAATTTTATCATATGTTTGTAGCATTATATCAAATATTAAGAGTAAAATTTTTTATTAAATAATTATGAAAACATTTATTTTATGTGGTGGGTACGGAACAAGGTTGGACTATGAGGGCAAGTTAAAAGCTAAACCCATGGTAAGAATTGGAAATAAACCAATTTTGATTCATCTAATTGAGATTTTTTTAAACCAGAACATAAATCATTTTGTTTTATGTTTAGGATACAAGTCAGAAACAATAATAAATTATTTTCTTAAAGAACAAAAAAAAAATGTTAAAAATATCCTAAAAAAAAAAAATCACTTAAGTTTTAATTTCAAAATAAAAAAAAAAATTGCTAATATTAATTTAGTTTTTACCGGTATTAATACTGGAACAGGCGGAAGAATATTAATTGCTACTAAAATTTTAAAATTAGATGAAGATATTTTAATGACCTATGGAGACGGTTTGTCAAATATTAACTTAAAAAAACTTATAAATTTTCATTATAAAAAAAAAGCAGAAGTTACTTTGACTGCAGTTAGGCCAAAACAAAGATACGGAGTATTGAAAATAAACAAAGATAGAATAAATCAATTTGATAATTCAAATAAGAAAATAAATATTTATGTTAATGGTGGTTTTTTTGTAATTTCAAAAAAAATTATAAAAAAAATAAAAAATAAATTAATTTATTGGGAAAATGAGCCTTTAAATTTGTGTATTAAAAATAAAAAATTGTTTGCTTATAAACATGATGGATTTTGGAAAAGCTTAGATACTTTAAAAGACAAAAATGATTTTCATGAAATGTACAAAGAAAAAAAATTGCCATGGAAAAAATTATAAATAATAAAAATTTTTGGAAAAATAAAAAAGTTTTAATTACAGGACATACAGGTTTCAAAGGTAGTTGGTTGAGTATTATTTTAAATATCTTTGGAGCCAATGTTTTTGGATATTCTTTAAAACCTAAAAAAAATTCTTTATTTAATGAAGCTAATGTTGAAAAAAAAATTCGTAAAAATTATTATAGGGATATAAATGATTTCAAATTTTTAAATAAAATAATTAAAAAACATAAACCTGAAATAATTTTTCATTTAGCATCTGAAGCTCTGGTCTTAGATTCTTATAACTCACCATATAGGACATTCAAGACAAACTTAATAGGTACCTTAAATATTTTAGAAATATTAAAAAATTTAAATTTTATTAAATCTGCTATTTTTGTTACAACAGATAAAGTTTATAAAAATAAAAATAAAAAAAATTATAATTACAAAGAAGAGGATGAGTTAAAGGGTCGAGACCCTTATAGTTCTTCAAAAGTAGGACAAGAATTATTAGTAAATTCTTATGTACAGTCATTTTTTAATTATACAAAATTAAAAAATCGAGTTTCTAC
>MDTD01005925.1_pt1 | contig 11099 bp, 12 predicted proteins | sample 811221 | NCBI WGS metagenome assembly MDTD01 (sample SAMN05326646, study PRJNA326480) | marine metagenome | isolation source: seawater | place: Pacific Ocean: South West | collected 2011
GGAACTAGAGGTAGAGCTCCATTTGAGTCAATTCTTTCCCATGGTTTTGTTGTAGATGGCAAAGGTTTAAAAATGTCGAAATCATTAGGAAATGTAATAGCACCAGAGGATATCTTGAAAAAATATGGTGCTGACATTTTAAGAATTTGGGTAGCATCATCAAATTATGCAGAGGATTTAAGAATAGATTATTCTATTTTAGATCAACACGCAGAGTCTTATAGAAAAATTAGAAATACTTTCAGATATTTACTTGGAAATATAAATGATAATTTTGAAATAATAAATTTTGAAGAGCTAAATTTGGATGAGTTACCTGAGTTAGAAAGATTGATGCTTCACAAGATTTATACTTTAAATAATAATTTTAAAAAATATTTTATCAATTATGATTTTCATAATTTGTATAAAGAATTGCTAAATTTTTGTACCGTTGATTTATCTGCATTTTACTTTGATATAAGAAAAGATAATCTTTATTGTGATCCCATAGATTCAAAAAAAAGAAAATCAACAATTGTACTACTCAATATAATTTTAAATGCACTATTGAAATGGTTTGCTCCTATTTTATCATTCACAACTGAAGAAATTTTTAATTTATTATTCAAAGATCAAAAAAGTATTCATCTTGAAAAATTTCTTGAATTTCCTGATAAATTTAAAAATGAAAAGCTTAGTCAAAAATGGATTGAATTAATTAAAATTAGAGATATTTGCAATATAAGTATTGAAGAAAAAAGAGCTAGTAAAGAAATTGGATCAAGTTTAGAGGCAGATTTAAAAATAAAATTAAATCAAAAATTAAAAAATATTACAGAGAGTACAGATTTTTCAGAACTTTGTATTACATCAAAAGCCAATGTTATTTATGAAGATGACGTTGAGACAACAGCAATTACTATTAAAGCAATGGGAACCAAGTGTCCTGTTTGTTGGAAAATAAATGAGGGCCCTTGTCCAAGACACTCTTGATGACTTTGAATATATTAAGTAAAAATTTTATTATTAATTTATCATTAATTTTCTCAATATTTTTAATAGATAGATTTTCTAAAATTTATGTAATTCATCAAGATAAAAATTTTCCTGGATCTGAAATATATTCTTCAGAATATTTAAATATTAGTTTGATATGGAACCAAGGAATTGCTTTTGGCTTATTTTCATTTGAGGAGTCAAAACTTTATAATATTTTAACCACTTTAATATTAATTATTATTTTTATTATTATATTTATGATACCTAAAAGTGTAGGATTTAAAAAATTAGCACTTTTAATGATTTTAGGAGGAGCGTTAGGTAATTTTTTTGATAGAATAATTTATAAAGCAGTACCTGATTTTATAGATTTTCATATTGGGAATTTTCATTGGTTTATTTTTAACGTTTCAGATATATTTATTACAATTGGAGTTATTTTAATGATTATAGTTGAAATCATACATAAACCTAAATTAATTTAATTATGAGAAAATTAAAATTATTAAAATTAATATTATTATTTTTGTTTGCTTTAAACTCATGTGGAACTGTAAAAGAAGGATTTCAAAATCCCAAAAAAAATAGTAGTGATGAGTTTTTAGTTGAAAAAAAATCGCCACTGGTAATACCTCCAGAATTTGATCAATTGCCTGTTCCAAAAGATAGTAAAGATCTTACCAATAATACTCAAAGTAGTTTTAAAACCCTTGTTTCGGATACCGAACAAGAAGGAGATCAAAATTTATCAAATAAAAATTTACAAGAAACACTCTTGGAGAAGATTAAAAGTAATTGATGTTAACTCCAAGAATTCATTTCACAAAATTCAAGATTAAAAAACAAAGTTATAAAATAAAAAATGAATTAAAATTAATTTTAAAAGAAAATATTCAGGTAATTCATTCATTAACAAAAAAATATAAAAATAATTTCATCAAAAAAAATATTTCAAAATATAAGAAACTCAAAAATTATAGAATAATTGGTATGGGAGGGTCATCTCTAGGAGCTCAAGCAATTTATGATTTTTTAAAACCTAAAATTAATAAAAAATTTGAATTTTTAGATAATCTGAGACCGAATAATAAAAATTTATCTAATTCTAACACGTTAAACTTAATTATATCAAAATCTGGAAATACGTTAGAGACCATAGTCAATTCAAATATCTATATTAAAAAAAAACAACAAAATATTTTTATTACAGAAAATAAAAAAAGCTACCTTCATATTTTAGCAGAAAAATTGAAAGCAGAAATTATTCACCATAATAATTTTATTGGCGGCAGATATTCAGTTTTATCAGAAGTTGGTATGCTTCCAGCAGAATTAATGGGTTTAAATATTTCAAAATTTAAACAACTAAATAATTTAATAAAAAATAAAAAATATTTAAGTTACTTAATCAATAATGTGGAAGCAATTTTATATTTTATAAAAATTAGAAAATATAATTCTATAATTATTAATTATGACGAAAAATCTATAAATCTATTTAATTGGTATCAACAATTAGTTGCTGAAAGTCTTGGAAAAAAATCTAAAGGTGTTTTGCCTATTGTTTCAAACATGCCAAAAGATAATCATAGTGTAATGCAATTATATTTAGATGGCTTTAAAAATAATTTTTTTACTTTTTTTTATGTAAAAGAAAAGAATTCAATTAAACTAAATAATAATAAAATTCTTCTATCAAACGAATTTTTAAAAAATACAAATCTAGATAAAATAATTTTAGCTCAAAAAAATGCTACTGAAATTGTGTTTAATAAAAAAAAAATTCCCTTTAGAACTTTTGAAATTAAGAAACGTGATGAAAAAACGTTAGGAGAGATTTTTACTTTTTTTATTTTGGAAACAATACTAATTGGAAGAGCATTAAAGATAAATCCATTTGACCAACCTGCTGTCGAATTAATTAAAAAAGAAACGAAAAAAATTCTTTATTGAGAATATGTTCCAAAAATTATTTTAGAAATTCCATATACTTTTTCTTCAATAATTTTAAAAGAATTTGGAAATTTATCTTTCTTTTTTTTAAACCTATGTATAATTAATATTCCATCATTTTTAATTAATTTAATATTTAATATTGAGTTTAATAATTTTTCTAAATCGTTCATCTTGTAAGGAGGATCTAAAAAAATAATATCAAATTTTTCTTTAAAGATAGTTATATCCAATTTATTTAGTATGTCTTTTTGGATTATTTTATAATTTTTTATTGATTTTAAGTTTAATAAATTTTTTTTTAAAACTGGTAATATATTTTTATAATTTTCTACGAATGTGACATGTTTGGCTTTTCTTGATAAACATTCTAAACCAAAAGAACCAGTTCCAGAAAATAGATCCAAAACACAAGAGTCTTCGAGGTTAATTGAAAACTTATTTGAATGATTAATAATATTAAAAATTGACTCTTTAGTTAAATCTTTTAGAGGTCTTGTTTCTTTATCTTTCGGCTCAAGAATTTTTTTACCTTTAAATTTTCCACCAATAATTCTCATTTATCTATGACTTTATAACCAATATCCTTTCTATAAAAACCTTTGTTCCAGCTCAACTTTTGAAGGTTTTTGTGAATATTTTCTCTGGCATCAATAAAATTGTTAGATAGTGAAATGAAGTTTAGTACTCGTCCTCCTACAGCATAAATTTTATTATCCTCTTTTTTGGTACCAGCATGAAAAAGATAATTATTTTCGTTTAAATTTAATTTTTCAAAATTATTTATAGTTATATTTTTTTCATAATTGTCAGGATATCCATTTGAGCACAATACAACACATAAGCTTTTTTTTTCTGTCCATTTAATTTCAATCTCATTTAATTTCTGGTCCATACACGATTGAAATATTTTGATTAAATCAGTATTTAATGTTGGAAGAATTGTTTGACATTCTGGATCTCCCATTCTTACATTGTATTCAATTAAAAATGGTTCGTTCTTAACTATCATTAATCCAGCATATAGAAATCCTTTATATTTTGTTCCCAAATCATTTATACCTTTCAAAGTTGGTTTTATAATTTTTTCTAATATTTTTTGTTCTAATTTTTTGTTAAATAACCTTGATGGGGAGTAGGCACCCATTCCACCAGTGTTTTTGCCTTTATCACCTTCTTCAACTCTTTTATGGTCCTGAGCGGAACCAAAATACTTAAATGTTTTTCCATCACTGATAATGAAATAACTCATTTCTTCACCATCTAAAAATTCTTCAAACAAAATATTTTTTGCCACTCCAAACTTTCCATTAAATATTTCTTTAACTGCTGAATACGACTGAGTTTTTTCTCTGCAAATATAAACACCTTTTCCAGCTGCTAAATTATCTGCTTTAATAACTAATGGGTGTTTAGCATTATCAATATATTTAAAAGATTCTTCAGCATTTTCAAACACACCAAATTCTGCGGTCGGTATATTATATTTTTTACAAAGATTTTTTGTGAAAATCTTTGATCCTTCTAATTGTGAGGAAATTTTATTTGGTCCAAAAACCTTAATATTTAATTTTTCTAGATAGTCCACAATTCCATTTACAAGCGGAGCTTCAGGACCAACAACGACAAGATTAACACTGTTTTGTTTTAAAAAATCATAAATTTTTTTAAAATTACTTAAATCTATTGAAATATTTTCAGCTATTTCGGATGTACCTGCATTTCCAGGTACACAATAAATTTTTTTCACCTCATTTGATCTAGATATAGAAAAAGCAATAGCGTGCTCTCTTCCACCACTACCTAAAATTGCAATTTTCATATAACTATTTATATATCTTAGAAATGAAAAATAAATTAGCTAAATTAAAATACTTACCCAATAACTTTAATGTCTTAGAGCCCGGTGACCATGTAATATGTGCTATCTCAGGTAAAAAAATTATGTTAGAAAATTTAACATATTGGAACGTAGACAAACAAGAGGCGTATTTTTCACATATTGAAGCTTCTATAAAAAGAGAAAAGGAAAATAATTAAATTACACTTTCCAACGGTCGTGTGTCCAAATCCACTGATCAATATTTTTCAGTATCATTTTTTCAAGAATATTATTTAAATGTTTCGTGATTTCAGAAATACTCCTTGATTTATTTATTTTAATTGGTTTTGAAACATACATCTTAAAATAATGTGATTTATACCTCTCGATATAAATCGGTACAACACTACAATTATATTTTTTTATTAGTTGTGCTGGAATCGTTGTGGTAGTTGCAGGGTTTTCAAAAAAATTTATCTTCTCTCCTTCTCTCACTCTTTGGTCAATCATTAGAGCAATCGAGGTACCTTTTGACATAAAACGGATAATTTGCCTTGTACCAGCTCGACCTTTTTTTATTTGGTTTTTACAAACATCTCTAATTCTAATTTTTTCCATTATTGAGTTTAAATAAGGATTATTTAAAGGTCGATAAATCGCAGCACAATCAACTCCTGCCTTTTCAATTTGCATTGCCATTAATTCAAAGTTATTAAAATGACCGGATACAAAAACAACTTTGTCACCATTTTTTTTAATATTTTTTAAATGGTTTAGTCCTTCTATAGAAAAATATTTATGCAAATTATCATTTTTAAAATTTTTTAAATGCATATATTCAGAAAATATTCTTCCATAATTTCCAAAAACATTTTTTGCTATTTCTTCATAGTTGTTATTTTTATCAATATTAGCTTTTTTAAGGTTCCTTATTATAAGGCTCTTTGATCTAAAAATTGGTCCAAGATACCTACCAATAACAAATCCTAATTTTGAGGAAGCCTTGTATCCAATTAATTTAAAAATAATGAAAAAAAAATTTATAAAAATATACTGAATTATATGATTAATTTTTTTCATATTTTACTTAGTGATTTTTTTAATTCATTTATATTTTTGATTTTTAGTTTAACTTTTAAAAAATTAATATTTTTTTTTTGCTTTTTGGTTAATCTTAAAAAATCTTTTTCAGTTGTAATTATACTTAATTTATTTTTATTTGCTAAATTTTTTAAATTATCAATATTTTCATCAGACATATTATAATGATCAGGAAAAATAAATTTTTCTTTTATTTTAAAATTAAACTTTTTTAAAGTATTTTCAAATTCGTGGGGGTTTCCTATCCCACAAAAAAATAAAAATTTTTTTTTCAAATTGAATTTTTTAAGATTAATTGGTTCGTAAAATGCTTCAAAAATTTTTAAATTATTGTTTATTTTTTTAATTTTTTTTTTTAATTTTATGTTTTTCTTAAACCCATTTAGAAAGGCAATATCATAATTTTTAAGTTCACGTAAATTTTCTCTCAAAGGACCTGCTGGTATAAGAAAATTATTTCCAAAACCTTCGTATGAATTTATACATACGATTTTTAAGTTATATTCTACATTTTTTTGTTGTAAGCCATCATCTAAAATTGCTAAGTCAAAATTCTTTTCTGCAATTTTCAAGGCATTTATTCTATTTCTTACGTTTATAATTTTACCTCTACTTTTAAGTAGATTGTATTCATCTTTTTGATTTGAATATTTTTTTTTTATAAAAACAGTTTTGTATTTTATATTTAGCAATTTATATAATTCTATCGCTACAGATGTTTTGCCTGTTCCACCTGCATTTAAATTTCCGACACATATTGTTTTAATTTTAAAATAATTTTTAATATTTAATTTTTTTAAAAAATTTATAATGACAGTTATTGTTGAAAGAGGGTACAGCAAAAGTGAAATGAAATTTCTGTTATGCCAAAAATTTGGTTTTTTTAAAATCATTTAATAAATTTCTCTAAAAAATAAATATTTTTATCTAAAATTTTATTTCCATTATCAAAAATTTTTTTTCTTTTTGTTAATGAAAGTCTTTTATTCATTTTTAACAAAACTTTATCTCTCATTTTCAAAATATTTGATGTCGTATAGGATATTTTATTTTTTTCTAAATAATCATATATTTCTTTGAAATTATTAATATTAGGTCCATTAATTATATAATTACCCAATCGAGCTGCTTCCAGAGGATTTTGACCTCCGTGATTTACTATTGATCCTCCTATGAAAGAAATATTTGAAAGATTATAAAAATTTGACGTTTCACCAAAAGTATCGACTAAATAAATATCTGTATCCTTAGATATTATTGGTTTTGAAGAGTGTGACACTACATTTAGACTGAATTTTTCCAAATTATTCCTAATGTCTTCAGATCGATTTATGTGCCTTGGAATAATAATTGTTAACAATCTTGGTTCAGATTTTTTTAGCTCTTTGTGCAGTTTAGATATTATTACTTCTTCAGTATTATGAGTACTTCCAGCACACCAAACTTTGAAATTTTTAAACTTTCTGAATAAATTCTTATTTTTTTGACTTAAATGTATTTTATTGCCATAATATTTTAAATTCCCGATAAAAATTATATTTTTAGTTCCAAGAATTTTCAGATATTTTTTTGTTTCTGAATTTTGAGGAAGAGCAAGATTAATTTTATTAAATATATCTCTTGCAAAGTTTTTTAATATCATCCATTTTTTAAAACTAGATTTTGTAAATCTAGCATTTAGTAAAATTATTGGAATTTGTTTTTTTTTTAAATTTTTGATCATGTTGGGCCAAACCTCCGAGTCTACAAATATTGCTACTTCAGGTTTCCAAATTTTTATAAACTTTTTTGTTAAATAATTCGTATCTAAAGGAAAAAATTTATGAATAGTCTTTTTAAATTTTTGTTTTTTAAAAATTTTTGCCGAGCTGGTAGTTGATGAAGTTACAATTATTTTTTTAATTTTTTTTCTTTTCTCTAATTTATTTAAAATTGGAATTATACTCATTAATTCTCCAACACTTACTGCATGAAACCAAATTGTTTTTTGAGAATTTTTAATTGAGTAAATACAATATTTTTCCTGAAATCTATTTATATCCTCTTTTTTCTTAAGTAATCTAAAAATAAATATTAAAGGTGAAAATAAAAATATAATATTCGTTAATATACCGTAAATTAAATACATTAATTTTGTTTTATTTGTCTTTCATAAAAGTTTTTATAAACACTTGAAGTTAATAAAAGATTTTTATGATCCCCAGAGTCAATGATTTTTCCTTGGTCAATAACATATATTTTATCGGAATTAAGAATTGTCGATAACCGGTGAGCTATTACTATTGTAGTTTTATTAAATATAAGTTTATTTAGTGCAACTTGAATTTTTTCTTCTGTTTCCGAGTCTAATGATGATGTTGCTTCATCAAGCAAAATTATCTTACTTTTTTTTAGAAATGCCCTGGCTATTGATAACCTTTGTTTTTCTCCTCCCGACAATTTAACCCCATTTTCTCCAATTCTTGTTTCATATTTATTATCTAAATTTTCAATAAATTCTCTACACATTGCATTATCTGCTGCCTCATATATTTCTTCCAAACTAGCTTCTGGGTTTGCATAATTAATATTATTTATGACTGTGTCATCAAAAAGAGTTACATTTTGATCTACAATTGAAATTTCTTTTCTTAAAGAATTTAGGTTTAAATTGGTAATGTCTTGGTCATCTATTTTAATATTACCTTCATTTGGAGAATAAATTCTAGGTATCATATTGAGTAAGGTTGATTTTCCAGATCCACTATATCCAACTAGAGCTGTCATTTTTCCCCCTGAAAATTCAGCTGATATATTTTTTAAAATTTTGTTCTCAAAATTTGATTTGTAAGAAAAATTAACATTGTTAAATAAAATATTTCCACTTTTTAATATTAATCTTTTACCGTCTTCATTAGATTTAATTTCAACTTTCAAATCCACTATAGGTAAAATTCTTTTTGCTGCAGCTAATCCCTGACCTATTGCGACATTAACTTTTGTAAGTGTTTTAACTGGCTGATAAGCTAACATCATTGCTGCTAAAAAAGAGAAAAAATTATTGATACCCAACTCTTCATTTATGATTAGTTTTCCTGAATAAAAAATTAATATTGCAATCATAATACCTGTCAAAATTTCCATAACTGGTGCAGATCTAATATATACAGCAGCTATTTTTGCTGATTTTTCTTTAAGGTTATTAACAAAAGTTTCAGATCTTGATTTCTCAAAATCTTCTCGTTGAAAAATTTTTATTATTTTATGATTTTTAAATAAATCTATTAGATACCTATTTAAATCTCCAGATCTTTCTTGAGCTTGAGTTGAAACTTTACCCATTCTTTTACCAAGAACCCTGGCAGTCACAGATGCCAAGGGTATCATGATGATTGCTATTAATGATAATTTCCAATTTTGATAAAACATTACTAATAATAATCCTATTAATGTAAGACCATCTTTAAATAAACTTAGGAATGCCTCTGCTAACATTCTTGTTATTTGTTGAACATCAAAATTTAAATTAGAAATATAATTTCCTGAGTGTTTATTTTCTATAGTTTCAGTATCTGCTTTTATAAAAGAATTGAGCATATCTATCTGAATTATTTTTTTTACTTCTTCTCCTACATTAATCATAATTAATTTTGCAAAATAAAGTGATATACCTTTTGTGGTGAAAGCTAAAATAATAGCAAATGGAATTAATACTATTAAAGTTTGATCTTTATTTATAAAAATTTTTTCTATTGCTGGATCCAATAACCATGCTGTTGCTGAAGTACTAACTGCAACTAATACTGATAATAGGGCGGCTAAAATTATTTTAATTATAAATTTACTAGTATATTGATTATAAAGTCTTTTAAAAATAACAGTATTATTCATTGATATTTTAAATTAGTTTTCCAATAAAAATATTTATTAGTACGATCATACCTAAAAAATTATTACTTTTAAATTTACTTAAACAGTCAAATGTGTTTGAGATTTTTAAATTTTTAATTTGAAAAATCAAAAGTTGCACTGTTGGTAAAGTTAAAAAAATAAAATAGTAAAATTTAAAATTCATTTTTATTCCTACAAATATTAATGAGATAAGAAAAAGCATATAGCAAAATAGTAAAAACTTTTTTGGATCATTTTTAAATTTAATTGAAGTTGATTTTACTCCTATAATTTCATCATCTTTAATATCTTGAAATCCATATATAGTGTCGTAGCCGAGTGTCCAAAATATGGCTCCAACATAAAAAGCTATAGAAACTAAAGATATACTGTTAGATACAGAGACCCAAGCTAAAAGTAGACCATAATTAAATGTAATTCCTAAAAACAATTGTGGCCAATAAGTAATTCTTTTCATTAAAGGATAAGTAAATGCCAATGGCATTGATAATAGTGCCATATAAATTGTAAGTTTATTGAAATTTATTAATACTACAAATGCTAATCCACATAATATAATCGAATAAATTAAAGCAGTTTTAACAGAAACTTTGCCAGAGGCTATTGGTCTATTTTTTGTACGCTCAACTTTTTTATCAAAATTTTTATCAATAATATCATTAACTATACAACCTGCTGAACGCATCAAAATCGAACCAGCTAAAAAAAGTAAACTATAAAAAATATAATTATTTAAAGAAGAGCTAAAATCATAAACTAAAGTAAGACCCCAAATGCAGGGCCAAAATAACAGCATAAAGCCAATTGGTTTTTTTAGCCTGGTTAATTCTATAAAAAGTTTTAGTTGGTTCATAATTTACTTGTAAATAACAAAGGCTAGATTCATAATCAAACTGATTCGTATGAATATTGATTACACAGTCACAGCATTAATGTTTCCAGCAATTCCTTTGATGATGGCTGTTTATAGTAATAGATTTCATTCTTTAAGTATTTTAATTAGACAGCTTCATGATGAACATGTTTATGAAAAACATATTCCACCAGAATGGAAAAAACAGTTTATCAACCTTAGTGGAAGAATAACTCTATTAAGATGGACAATACTTTTTTCCTCATTTGGATTTCTTTTTAATATGTTGACTGTGTTTGCGCTCTATTTAGATGAGTTTTTTTTGGCTCGTGTAATTTTTGGTTCATGTTGCCTATCAATGATCATTTCGATAATATTTTTTATCAGAGAGATACAAATATCTACTAATGCACTTAAGCTTCATATGTCAGATATGGATGTTAATGTTAATTAGGAACTATTATAGCTGGACCTAAAATTTTTCTTCCTTCAAGATCC
>MDTD01042857.1_pt1 | contig 11098 bp, 5 predicted proteins | sample 811221 | NCBI WGS metagenome assembly MDTD01 (sample SAMN05326646, study PRJNA326480) | marine metagenome | isolation source: seawater | place: Pacific Ocean: South West | collected 2011
CATCCAGTAGCACTATGAGAAGTCCAAAACTTGCGGCGCATCCGATGGTAAGCCAGTCCCCTTTATTCCAGTTCCCGCCTGCCGGGGAACCAAGGAGGAAGTATGCGCCGGCCAGAACAAGGATCAATCCAGCATAGGCGCTCCACACCACTTTTCTGCGGAGCAGCACGATTTGCATGGGAAAGGTAAAGAGTACCAATAATTGTGTGATAAAGGCAGACCTGGCCGGTGTGGTGTACACCAACCCCTGAGTCTGTAATCCATAACCTGCAAAAGAAACCAGCCCCAGAACCAGTCCAGCCAGAGGAGCAGCCCACTTTGAGTTTCTTCGGACCAGACGGCTCGTCTCGCTAACCTCCATTTCGTCATCGCTGGCCAACACAGAATGGGCTGCCGCAGATCGCTGGCTCCGGAGTTTTAGAAACAGGAATGCGGGGAAAAAGATTATAGCGGCCAGTCCGAAACGCAGGCATACGAGCAGGTACGGAGGCATTTCATCCACTACCAGCTCAATAGCTACGAAGGTCCCCCCCCAGAAGAGGGCACAAAGCAACAACATCAGATCCGCTCTAAAACGCTGAAACACGAAAATCAATTGCAGGATGCAGGCTCCGTCGTCATCTGAAAAAATGTTTACTCCTCTGGACTGGATCATTCTGGCCATATACATAGCAGTTGCCCTTCTGGCCGGAATTGCTCTAAGCAAGAAAGCTTCGTCCAGCATGGAGTCCTATTTTCTGGCCGGTCGAAACCTGCCCTGGTGGTGGCTGGGAACTTCGATGATAGCAACAACCTTTGCCGCCGATACCCCTCTGGCCATTACCGGAATCACAGTAAAGAGCGGTATCTCGGGGAACTGGTTCTGGTGGAGCTGGGCATTGACCTATATGGCGGGCGCCATCTTCTTTGCGCGAAAATGGAGGCGATCCGAAGTACTCACAGACATCGAATTTATCGAATTGCGGTATGGAAATCAGGCAGGATCCTGGCTGCGCTTGTTCAAAGCAGGATACATGAGCCTCATCATGAATAGTATCATCCTGGGATGGGTGTTTCGAGCCATGGCGAAGATCACTACACCGTTTATTCACTGGGAAGAAATCCTTCCATCCGGTTCTTTTGACTTTTTGCTCCAGTACTGGCCTTCGCTCCTGATGTTCGGCGTAGACGGTTATACAGACGTAGCCAATCTGAATCACACAATAACTCTGCTTCTTCTTTTTGCCGGAGTTGTGATCTATTCTATGCTCGGAGGGATTCGGGGAGTAATCCTTACAGATTTGATTCAGTTCGCCATGGCCATGATCGGCTCATTTTTGTTCGCTTACCTGGCCGTGGATTATGCCGGCGGTATGGATCAGATAGTCACTTCCATTCAGGGGCAGTACGAGGCCGGCGGCGAAAGAAAGCTTTCGTTGTTACCAGATCTAACTTCCATGACCATAAGTCTATTCGCAGTGTATTTTCTGATTCAGTGGTGGAGTCAATATTTCTCGGACGGTTCTGGCTATCTGGCTCAGCGAATGAATACAGCCAGAACACCGGAAGATGCTACCAAGGGCTCTATGTGGTTCGTCTTTGCCAATTTTATGCTTCGTACCTGGCCCTGGGTAATCATAGGTCTCGTAACTCTTGCTCTTTTTCCCCTGGCGGTGCTGGATTCGGGTCTTTCATCCGATGCCCTGGCGGCGCAATGCGCATCGGCAAAGCCAATTACCAACTCTTCTGTGACAGCGGCCGCCAGCATCAGTGCAACAGATGTAAGAATGGTCTGTGTGGATCCAGAAATGGGCTATCCTGTCTTAATGAAATATGTGCTGCCGGCTGGCTTGCTGGGATTTGTCTTCGCCGGTCTAATGGCAGCTTTCATGAGTACTGTAGACACCCATATTAACTGGGCCGGCTCATATCTCGTAAATGACATCTATTTGAGGTTCGTAAAGCCCGAAGCATCGACGAAAAAGCAGGTGCGGGCCAGCCGCCTGGCTGTACTGGTAGTGGCGGCGATTTCAGTTCTGGTGGCCTCTCAGATCGGCAGTATTGAGGAGGCCTGGAAGTTCTTAATCGCGCTGGCAGCTGGTATGGGACTGCCGCAGCTACTGCGATGGATCTGGTGGAGAGCCAATGCCTATACGGAAATCTCTGGTATGCTCGCTTCCCTGCTATTGACCATCCTGCTGTATGCGATGTATCCTTATCTTCAGGCAAGCTTGGGCTGGGGGCCCCTCCAGGCCGAACATGGATTGGCCTTCACTGCTCTGGGCTCGGCTATTGTTTGCATAGTGGTAACTTTGAATACAGCGCCTACTTCTCCTTCCGTGCTGGAAGGCTTTCAGAAGAAAGTGGACCCCACAGGTTTCTGGCCAAATTCCAAACATCCAGGAAGGGCCAGGCGGGAATTCTTTCAGGATACCGCTTTATGGTTCTCCGGCAATGTAGCCATCCTTTCAGGGATGCTCATTCCCGGTTATTTGCTCCTGGACAATTACGGGGCCGCCGGCCTGTGCCTGATCATCGCTGCTCCGGCTGCCTATTTTACGCATCATCTCTGGCGAGCCAGACGAATCTAGAGATACGCATACGTCCCATCCTTTCGAAGAGAATCATCCGATCTTGTAATTCGCCGAAAGGAGCGACGCCGATTCTTAAGGGCCGCAGAATTGGTCAGAAAGCCGGCGCAATGAAGGAAAGGCCGGACAATGCGCTGATCCGAATGATCGCCAGGGGATAGCAGCCAATCCCGGAGAATGCGGACAACGTTTCAGGCGAAAGAAGGGACTTCAACATCTGTCATTTGCTGGCCGTAGCTTTCATCTCTTCCAGCCTGGCGCGAATCTTTGCATTTCTTTCTTCAGACTCGTCCAAACGCTCCGCAACTTCCAGCATTCGCTCTGCTCTTTTCAGGTTCTTCAATCGCATGTAGATATCTGCCAGAAAAAGATGAACATGCGGATCTTCCGGTTTTCGCAACCTGAGTCGCTCGGCAAAGTCGGCGGCCTTGTCAAACTGGCCTACCTTGCGATAGAAGCTGGCCGAGGCAAAAATCATTTCTTCATCCTCGGGTCTTAGAATACTGTAGCGCTCCGAATAGATCGCTGCTTTCCAGTACTCTCCGAGCTTCGTAGATAGCGAAGCCATTTTGCGGTATAGTGGATCCAGCTCCGGCGCATCGGATGCAACGGCTTCCAGAAGATCCAGAGCGCCGCGAAGATCCCCCTGTTCCTCCAGCTCTTTGGCCTGCAGATACTTTTCCTTATTTTCCCCGGAAAGCACCGCCGCTTTCGCAGGCCAATCCTCTTCCCGGAAACCAAGGCGAAGCAATGAGAAGTCATCCATCAGCTCACCGGTGTTTTGAATCAAATGAAAGATGGCTTCCAGGTCACCTTCCGCTTTTTCTACATGCTTCAGGAATAGAGTCTCATCTTCGTTGATGATTCTCTGACCGTTCTGTTCCCCCATCACCAGATCGTCTTTTCCGTCGGAGCCGATAAAGAGAACATCGCCGGGCTTCATCTGCAGGGTTTCCAGGTGGATACCACCTTCTACTCCGGTGGTTCCCAGTTTGCGATAGTAGTTCTTCTCTTCCACGAAGCTGGCTCCTTTGTTGCGATAAAGCACTGCAGTGGGATGCTCTGCATTTATGAAATAGATCAATCCGGTAGCTTCGTCCACCAGACCAAAAATTCCCGATATAAGCATGGACCCTTCAAAGCTTTCGAACACGGTATGCAGTTCGATGAAAGTGTTTTTCAACCATTTTTCTGGATACCGGTCTCGCTCCACTGGCGACATTCTGGTTCGCTCGATTATGGACTCCATTACCGATCCCAGCACAAGGGCGCCACTGGCTCCCTGCATAGATTTACCCATTGCATCTACGTTAAAAAAGAAAGTAAATGGCCGGCTATGGAGATAGATGCGATGAGCGCCGCAGAGGTCTCCACCGATTCGTTCCTTCCAGTGCTTGAATTCGAACGATTTCTTCTGCTTCAAAATGAAATCTACAGATACGGGTCCCTCGGGAACTGTATTGGTGCCCAGGGGTTTGATTAACAGGGAGGTAAGAAAGTAGTCTCCATCCTGCTGATGCTTGAGCTCTCGCACGGATTTCAAGGTTTCTTCCAGTTCCCGGGTCCGCTCCTGGACTTTTTCTTCCAGTTTATCTGCGTAATCCCGGAGTTCTTTCCGGGCACCTCGAATAGAAGTAACCATGTCGTTGAAGCTTCGAGAGAGAAAACCCAGTTCATCCTCAACGCCGACCTTCAGCTCTACATCCAGGTCTCCATCGTTCACGCGGCGAACACCACTGAGCAAAGATCGCAGTGGCTTCAGCAGAGCCGTGTAGAAGAACACCGGGTATCCGATGACTACTACGGCCATGATGGCCAGAATTACGATAATGAAGCTTTCTGCCTGGGGATGAATAAAATTTCGATAGCTAAGGTATTCGAAGCCCACTTCATGAATGCCGCCCTTGCGATACACAAGGTAGGATATCACGCGCTGGTCATTCTCCAGGGTCCGATAGATTCGCTCCCCCTTGGCATACATGGGAGTTAAATACTGAAGCAAGGCTGATTTGAGTTCCGGACCCTCAAGCTTCGAATTGTTTACGAATTGCTCCATGACATTGGCCAGCGGTTCAATGGCGCCTTGATCCTTTGCCAGTAGAGCCAGAACCCCTGTGCGAAAGTCCTCATCCGGTAGTTTGCGGATCTTGGACTTGAAGTATGCTCGGTCTGTAACCGTTGAACTCCAGAGCTCTGCCACAGGCTTACTCGCATCTCGCATCATAAGGGCCATGTAGCCCTGCTGATAATTCTCGAGATAAGCCCGGCGAAGATAGCTTTCCGGATCCTCCGATTCTGTAACATTACGACGAAGGGCAGCATTCAAGTATTCCCGGTTCCAGTCAGCCTGAACCGGGGATTCGGACATACGATTATAATCTACGGTAATGTTCCGGGAATCCGAATCATAATGGCTTATATATAGTAAATCGTCCGGTCTTTGCTCGTCCTCCAGGAGAATACGCTGAGCCCTTTCGTAGAAGATTCGATCGAAGTCCTTTTCTTTCTCGACGAATACGGGATAGCTAATGGCCTGAATCGCAAGCAAAGTAGTTGCCAGACTGATCGCAAATATTCGCGAAAGCAAATTACTCTTCTCGCCCGAAGTAGAGACGATGAAGATCAGAATCCAGAAAATACCCAGAACGCCCAGTGTTACCCACAGGGTTTGAAAGAGGCCACGGTCAATGGCTCCATCCCGGCTCAATGCATTTGCCATGGCCGGAACAATTACAGCAAAAACGAATCCAGTATAGATTCCAATGGCTCCCAGTCTGGTAAGACCCTTTTCACGAATCATTCTGTAGATTCCTGGAATCGTATACAGAACTATGTAGCCCAGAATCCAGATCGCCACGAACAGAGAGGCTTTGTTCGCATCGAAGTCCCAGTAATGGCCTTCGAAATGGAAAACCCGGGGAGCATCCAGGGTTGTCCAGGCGAAGTTAGCAGTGAGAAGTACACTGAGTACGGAAATAATACCTAGATAGAGCCAGTACAGCCAACCACGGACTGGCCGCGGAAAGGATAAGAAGAAAAGTCCTAGAAATAGACAGCCAAAAAATGTTCCCAGAACCGTCATCCAACGATGGAAAGACAACATCGGATCGTCGTAAGCCGCTGACAGGAAGTACGCCACGCCCATAAAGGTATAGAATGTAAATGCAATGGCCAGATTCCAGGTGAATCGAGACTTTCCTTTTATTGTGAAAAGAAATGCGCTAAAGAATGCAGCGAAGGCTACCAGGTTAAGAGCGGCTACGGAGTAGTAGGTATGCAGCATGAAATCCATCCTCGGTGGCGCGGTCCTAACAGGATGCGCCAGGGGGGTAATCCCTTATGGTTTGTATCGGCAAGCTCGCCGTCAGAATCCTGTTGCGATGGATTACATTGTAAACTGTTTTAAGCTCGGGACCATGTAACCTGGCTAATCCCTTGAAAGCTAACTAACAGCTTTAGATTCTAAAAAGAAAATCTCTCTCGGAGCGCCAAAACCTCAGCAGTTTGATCTGAGTTCATAACAATTGCTACAATCCGATACCGGTGAATACGGTTGCCTTTACACTGGTCGCAGCCCTGGCATTCCGGTAATCTGGGAGTATAAATGTCACTGAAATCCATCAATCCAGCCACAGAAGTCCTGATTCAAGAATATGAAAGCCATTCCGATGAACAGATTGAATCCATTCTGAATCTGTCCATGGAGACCTTCCAGGCTCACAATAAAAAAGGACCGGCCCCCGAGAGCTCCGTGATTCAGGCCATAAAAAAAGCCGCGGACCTTCTGGAGCGCAATACGCAGGAATATGGGCAATTAATCACAGCGGAAATGGGCAAACCAATCAGTCAGTCCATAGCGGAGGTTCAAAAATGTGCCGGACTCTGTCGGTACTATGCGGAAAATGCGGCCTCCTTCCTAACTCCTCGCTCCGTCCCTACCGAAAGCAAGAAAAGCTACGTTCGTTATGACCCGCTGGGACCTCTGCTGGCCATCATGCCCTGGAACTTCCCCTTCTGGCAGGTTTTTCGGGCTGCGGTGCCTGCTCTATGTGCAGGCAATCCAGTGGTGCTCAAGCATGCTTCCAATGTAACTGGATCCGCTTTTAAAGTCGCAGACATATTCAAGGAAGCAGGTCTTCCGGATGGGCTTTTTCAGGTTCTCTTGATTTCCGGTTCGCGTATGGCGGAAGTAGTTGCTCATCCTGATATTCGGGGAGTAACCCTTACAGGCAGCGAAGAGGCCGGACGCTCGGTGGCATCCCTGGCCGGACAACATCTAAAGAAATGTGTTCTGGAGCTAGGAGGCAGCGACCCGTTCATTGTTCTCAAGGATGCCGACATTGCCAGAGCGGCCAGCATCGCAGCTCAGGCCCGGTGCATCAATTCAGGACAGAGCTGTATTGCGGCCAAAAGGTTCATTGTAGAGCAAAGCATTACAGAAGAGTTCCTGGACGCATTCCAGAAAGCGCTGCAGAACTTGAAAGTGGGAGCTCCCACCGATGAAGCCACCGACATTGGGCCGCTGGCACGGAAGGATCTGCGCGCCGATTTGCACGATCAGCTTCAGCGAAGCCTTCAAGAAGGGGCCAGTCTGTTGCTGGGCGGCGAAATGGAGGATGGTCCGGGCTTCTTCTACAAAACGACGCTCATCCGCTCCGATTCCATCTATAACAATGCGCTTCAAGACGAAACCTTCGGGCCATTGGCTGCAGTGATCGTAGCAGGAAATGAGAAAGAAGCGGTGGAAATGGCCAATCAAAGTCGCTTTGGCCTTGGTGGGAGTCTTTGGACGCAGGACCTGGAAAAAGCAGAGGCCCTTGTTCCAGCAATTGAGACCGGCAGTATCACCGTAAACGATTTACTGAGATCCGACGTTCGCATGCCTTTTGGGGGCATCAAGGACTCAGGTTTTGGTCGAGAAATGGGATCCGAGGGAATCCTGGAGTTCGTGAATCAAAAGGCAATCCGCATTAACGGCTGAGCCATACATGGGATGTGCGATTCTTTTACCGCGGTCGCATCTTGCTTGATGTCTTTCGCGTAGCTCCAGCGTCCCCGAAAAACCTTACCGGCATAGAGCCCTGACCTGCCTCTTTTTCCATAGGATTGGAGGCGACGACAGGGTTATCCGCTAATCCGCGTAGCGATACAGAAAGTGGAATTTTTCCCGCTGCAAAAAGAGAAAAAAAGAGCCGCCTTTTGCAAGGCGGCCAGAGCGACAGATCGGAAGATTCTAAATTAAATTAGAAGCTCATGCTATAGCCCGCAGAGATGTAATACAGAACTCGCGGGAGCTTTTGACGTGGAGTGTAAGTCCAGTTACCGGACGGATCCACGCTGCTTGATACCAAGCTATTGAAAGTGCTGTTTGCCAGACCAGTAGATTTACTGGGATCAGTGACCATACCATCAAAACCGGTGGAGCCACCGTTAACCCATGCCAGTGCATTCTTTCCAGGTCCGTCAGTGTCGAACCAGGACAGATCCGGACGATAAACCGCGTTTAGCCCAAGCGAGAAATTGCCGAATCCAAGAGAGATTCCTGCATCAACATTTCTCCAGTTCTGATAACCGCTTGCAGTTGCATAACCGGCACCCACGTTAAAGCCCAGAGTCATGCTATCGGAGAGATCGGTTCCCCAATCATAGCCGATGTAGCTGTAAGTCGTTCCTTCGGCACCATCGCCGTTAATTTCAGCGTAGTAGGTCAGACTAATTGATCCAGCCTCTTCAGGTAGAATAGCTGGAGAAAAGCCAACGAAGAATTCAGTGAACTGGTCGCCGCCAACATTACTACCAATGGTCGTGGTATTTGGAAGAACGTAGGCAATAATACCGCCGCTCATGGTTCCCAGCTTGCTTTCAACTTCATAACCGAGAGTTAGGTCCACTTCGTCAAAACGCTTCAGTCCGTTGTTTTCGTTGTAAAGGCCGGGAGCCTGATAGCTTCCATCTGCAATCTGAGAGGCGGTAGGGCCTGTTCCTGTTACTGCTGCAATTTCTGCAGTAGTCGCGGTAAAAACATTAACCCCGGCTCCTGGACCAGATTGATCAGGACCTGTTTGATACAGACCATCGGTATCTACAGGCTCACGTCCGGTCAGGGCAAAGGAAGTCCATACGTTAAAGAACATTCCATTGTCCAGGTTAAAATTGATGCTCGGCTGGAAAGCCGGAGCCAGATTGAATCCGGAGATTTTCTCTCCGTCTTGTCGAAACTTGTCCTCAAATAGGTCTCCTCCACGGAAAACGTAGTTTGATACTACAGTAGCATCTACGTCGATGCCAGGTTCCGCCTGGACAGTACCGGCTGTTAGCAGTACTGAACCAATCAGGATAGAGGACCAGGTTTTCTTAATTGCACTTCTTCTGGTTTCCAAGGTGTTATCCTCCTGTGTTTTGCCCTTATTGTGCAGGAACCGTGCCAGCCAGAATGCCACACATTCCACTTTTTGACGACCCTGGCTCCAGCATCCTGCCTCATTCAGGGATTATTGCCCAGAATTTGGGCAGACCGCCCGATTTTTTCCTCTTAACGATCTGCTGGCTCCTCTTTTTTCCAGAGTTGGTGGAAACAACGTTGTTTTTTTACTCTAATTTGCACTGTAGCGGGTTTCGGAGGCAGATCTTACCTCCGTGGCAGAAAAAGAACCAACATCACTTTGAATTAACAGAGTAAGCCGTTGAAATTTAGGAAGCGACCATGCCGGGAACGTTAGCTTTGCCAGTATGTTCCCGACAACACCCTGAAACCCTCTCATCATCCCGTATCCAGTTATCTCTATAAGACCTGTTATGATGTGCAGTTGAACCATGTACTGTGAAAAAAGGAATTGCCTGAAAGCCCGGTTGCATCCACTTCTTGAGTTAGATGTCTGAAGCAGTCCAAGAAAGAGAACTGGAATACCTGTACGGTGCAGATAAGATTCAGCATCTCCTGGCGCGCCACTTGAAGGGACGAACCATGTTTCTCAAAGGACAGGATCCTCCAGCAGAAGCAATGGTTCATGAATTTGATCTGAACAATCGAATCCTGCTGGAAAGCCGCAAAGTTACCCTGGAAGCAGAAATGAAGCTTCAGTTGTTTCGCATCCTGGGAAGATACATTGAACTACATTGTGAAGTACTGAAAGTCTCAGGTGATCATACCTATAGCATTCAGGTTGTGAGCGCCGCCATTGCGAAAAAGGAGCGATCCAACCTTCGCGTACCTTTGAATGCAGATCAGGCCTACATCACAAATATTCTGGCCAGTCGTCATACCATTGATACAGATACACTTACCATACCAACTTCGGTCAAAGTAGGTTTTGGAGAATACGAACAGATACTCAAAAGAGATTTTGAGAATGTTAAGATCGATGCCTTTGGAAAACGAGGCACATGGCTGGATCAGGTAAAGAAGCAGAGCAAGGCCATCTACATTCCGAATACAGAAGATCCGCATACTTACCGGCCCGCCGACGAGCGATGCCTTGATGCATCCGCTATGCTGGGGCAAAAGTTGCAGCAAAGAATCATAGAATATAGAAATCAGAAAGTTCGCGCAGAAGCGATTGTGCCTGTTATCTACATGACCCATGATCGAAGCGCCATCCCCATCGGCTATATTCATGTCCAGAGTCGAAAGGGCCCCTTTCCTGATGGAACGCTGGACCGCCTGTACAGTGCTTCGGCTGACATGGTCGAGAAGATTCGCGGCTCCAACACAGTGATGATCAAGGAAAAGCAACAGGTGCTTAACGTATCCAGGGGCGGCTTTCGTGTGCGAATTACTCATGAGGAACTTCGCACATATCTGGCGCGACAGAATGGTTTTACTTTCGATCTGGTATTCCGCATGCAAGCGCCCATAACTCTCTTTGGCCAGATTCGATCCCAGAAAAAAGTTGCTTCCGGCGAACTGATTCTGGGCGTCCAGATTGCAGGAAACTCCAATGAAGCCAGCTATAAGCGATTCCTGGGAAACGTGGACAAACTGGAACAGGAAGTCCGAGCGAAGCTGGAGGCAAAGAAGCAACAGGCCAGAAAAACGCAAAGTCGGTAATGGACCGAAAACCAATGCAGGGAGCCGGAATCCCGGAAGCTCAACGATTTCGCGTAGCTCAGAGCATATCTCTACCCGAGTATCCTCCCTGGCATCCGCACCGGACGTTACACTGAATGAATCAATTCCCGTCTTAAGCCGACTGCTTTTTTCAATGCCAGGGCAGTAGGTCTCTACCCGGCCCCTGGAGGAGTGGCATGAAGAAAAAAAGAACACAGGAACGAATTGGATCCATAGAGCTTGCGAAGGGCCCGGCCCTATGTCCTGGAGTGCCACGGGGGTTGGGAATTCTTATCCTTGCGTTGCTACTTCCCATCCTGGCCTGCGAAACCGGGCATCCACTTGCTAAAGAATCGGCAAATCTGACTGAGGATTTTGCGGGGAATCGAGCTCTAAGAATTGACGGGTACAACGAAGCCAATTCGGTACTGCGACTCATTTACAGGAAGCTTCCCGAAACTACCCTTTATTGTCAGTGCTC
>MDTD01155690.1_pt1 | contig 11098 bp, 9 predicted proteins | sample 811221 | NCBI WGS metagenome assembly MDTD01 (sample SAMN05326646, study PRJNA326480) | marine metagenome | isolation source: seawater | place: Pacific Ocean: South West | collected 2011
CTGTTTGAACGGCATCCCGTAATAACCGGCCTGCTGGATAACAATGTCCTGGACCTTCTCAAAAATGGAAAAATTATACTCCTGCGGCACCACGCCAATAAGCCGTTTTGCCGCGGGAAAATCTTTGTCGACATCAATTCCGAAAACCTCGACCCTCCCTGCCGTTTTGGTAACAAGGGATGTGACAATGCCTATTGTCGTGGTTTTACCGGCACCATTGGGCCCCAGCAGACCAAAAAACTCTCCCTCCTCTACATCAAGACTTACGCCTTTCAACGCTTCAAAGCCGCTGCTGTAGGTTTTATGCAGGTCTGTAATTGATAAGGCATTCATTGCTTTTTCTGGGTGAGTTCGACAAAGTAGTCGACAATTATTGGTGCCAGCTGCTCGCCGTCCAACTCGGAAATCTGGACGATGCCGGTGGGACAGGTGATATTGATCTCGGTGAGCTGTTCACCGATTAAGTCGAGACCGACAAAATGAATATCATGCTTGACCAGCCAGGGTCCCAACTCATCAATGATCGTCCTTTCTCGCGTTGTGAGAACGGTCTTGAGTGCATCGCTGTTGGCGAAGTTGCCGTGAAACCCTTTTTTGGGACGGCGCATGGCCGCACCTAAAAACCTGTCTCCCACCATGATCACACGTTTATCACCTTCGTAGACCCGTTCATTAAATTCCTGCACCATCACCGGCTGACTGCCGTCGCGTGTATATTCATGCAATATGCCTGTATCCGATGGATCAACCTGCCGTACCGACTTACCCTGAAAGCTGTCGAGCAGCTTGATCACGCATTTCCCGGTACGCTGGACAAAATCTTCCAGAATAGTGATATCGGAGCTGACCAGTGTGGGCGGCATGTACTTCCGGAAGGGTAATGCAATGAGCTTTTCATTGAAATCCCGCAATGCGGTAGGGCTATTGACCACCATTGTGCCGGAAAGGGAAAGCAGGTGTGTGGCATAATGAAAGGCCAGATCATAAGGCGGTTCCTTGCGCATCAGGATAAGCGCGTATTCGGCGAGGCTCTTCTTCTCCTCTCTGCCGGATTCCTCGGTTGCCATAACTGCTGCATGGGTTTCAAAAAAGAGTTTATCAATGGTGGCTGTGTCAACGCTAATACCTTGTTCCCTTGCCTGTGCAATGAGCGCAATCGAAGTGTCCGTCTGCGAAATAAGTCCTTCAAGGGGATCAAGCACAACGAGCCATTCCATCACATTTCCTCCCATTACCTGGTATGCAAAGTTTTTAGTATAGGAAAACTTCTATGAACACCGCCGGCAAGATACTTTCAGCAGTGACGTCGTTATTTGTCATCAGGATAGCAGACATCTTCAGCATGTTAAAGCAATATGATGACAAAGCAATCTGGACTTTATGTATGGTAGGCGGCTTGGTCAAGCCTTCCAGAAGCCTGTGGGAAAAATGGCTTTCTCCCACAGGCTCCTGGTAAATCAACATAATCCTATCAATTCATTTCTTACAGCCTAATCAAAGCGGACTCTCATCTTTTCAGACGAACAAAAAAACTTGTCAGCACCTCTTTATCATGTATAATAACGAGCTTCCTGTATAATTGAATAACAACTCCGGGTTCCCTCACCCCGACAACCAAAAAGGACAATCATGCTAGCCCTCACCACTGCGCAGAAAAAACGCGCACTCACAACACTCGCCCTCTTCCATATCTTCATCATCGCCGCCAGTAATTACCTGGTCCAGTTGCCCTTTCAGATTTTTGGCCTGCATACGAACTGGGGAACATTCAGCTTTCCCTTTATCTTTCTGGCAACCGATCTCACCGTACGCATTTTCGGTGCCACGGAAGCAAGAAAAATTATACTTGCGGCGATGCTGCCTGCCCTTGGCCTTTCCTATCTGATCTCGGTAATTTTTTCCGGGGGCAGTTTCCAGGGCATCGCAGGTCTTGCCGAATTTAACACCTTTGTCTTTCGTATTGCCCTGGCCAGTTTCACTGCCTACATCCTTGGCCAGCTCCTTGATATTAAGGTATTTTCAAAGCTGCGTCAAAACAGACGCTGGTGGGTGGCACCGTCGGCCTCAACGGTCGCCGGCAATCTTTTGGACACCGCTATTTTTTACAGCGTGGCCTTCTGGGCCAGTTCCGATGCGTTTATGGCATCACACTGGCCTGAAATTGCCGCCCTGGACTATGCGTTCAAACTCCTTGTCAGCATTTTGCTTTTTTTACCGCTTTATGGCGCGCTGCTGCGTCTGCTCACCGACAGAATACTGGTTGAGCATCCTTCAGCGCAGCTGAGCTAGTTATTTCCCGGGCGGGCACAGGGCCCCGCCCCTACATCCTAGATTGTTGCAACCGTAGGGGCGGGCCCCTGTGCCCGCCCGCATGGTTCCGATGTAGGTAAGACGATTTTGCCGCGGCCTGCCGATCTGTCATCTCCCTGGAGAAATACAATTCTATAGCAGCCCACCGCTCATGAAAAACAACACTCTTTTTACCCTGCTGCTTTCAGTATTTATCGCCTTTCTGGGTATCGGCATCATTGTTCCGATAATGCCGGTGTTTGCCACAGAACTCGGTGCCGGGGGTCTGGCTCTCGGCATGATCATCGCTGCTTTTTCACTGACCAGGGGGATCCTGCTTCCAATTGTCGGCAACCTCTCCGATAAATGGGGCAGAAAAAATTTTCTCGCTTCAGGATTGTTCATTTATGGTCTGGTCGGCCTGCTCATTCCCATGGCAGGAAATGTTGAACAACTCATAACCATTCGCAGTTTTCACGGGATGGGGTCGGCAATGATCGTGCCTATCGCCATGGCCTATCTCAGCCTGCTCTCTCCTTCCGGTCAGGAGGGACGTTATATGAGCTATCTCAACATTGCCATCTTCTGCGGAATCGGCTGCGGTCCGATCATCGGCGGTTTAATATACGATGCCTTTAATTTTGCCGCAGTTTTTCATCTCATGGCAATAATGAGTTTTTTAGCCCTGATTCTCGTTCTCTCCTATATGCCGGCCCATGTCGCTTCCACCACACAGCGTCCCCTGGGGATTCTGCAAAGCTTTAAGAAAATGGCCGGTCGCCTCAAGACCAAAGGTATTCTGTTGGCCAGATTCGGCACTATGATTGTAATGGTTCCGACCATGGCCTTTCTTCCCTTGATCATGTCGGAGTGGCAGGAGACGAGTGGCGTGCAGATAGGCATTGTCATTGCCGCAAGAACACTGATCAATGCCCTGCTACAGGTACCATTCGGAAAACTCGCAGACAAATACAACAAGCTCATCATCTTCGTGGTGAGCAGCAGCTGTCTTGCCTTGACAATTTTCTGGATTCCCTGGATGGATAATTTTACCGAGATGCTGATACTCTATCTTTTCATCGGTGCGGAAGAGGCCGCGGTCTGGGCTGTCCTTGGCGCCTATGCCTCAATCGAGGCAAAGCATCATTATGGTCATGGCACCATGATGGGAATGTTCAGTCTTGCCATGAGTGTCGGGGTTTTCGCCGGAGCCGTGCTTTCAGGCATAACCATGGACATATGGGGAACTGTTGCGGCATATGCGGTCGCCAGTGCTGCGGTTCTTCTTATCTCGATCATTGCAGTTATAATGATCCACAATCACAATATTAGGACAATAAGGCAGGAACCTGTACCAAAATGAAGAGGAAGCTCTTGCCAGGCAGATAAACGCCGTCCAGCATGCAGCCATTATTCATGCGCTACCCGGAAGACCTCTTCGATGGTGGTGAGTCCTTCGAAAATTTTCTGGATGCCGTCCTGACGCAAGGTAATCATACCCTTTTCCACGGCCAGCTTCTTTATGGCATTTGAATCGGAAGTTTTCAGAATCAGGTTCTTCATCTCCTTGTCAAGCAGCATCAGCTCAAAAATGCCTTTTCTGCCCCGATAGCCGGTGTTATTGCATTTATTGCAGCCTCTGCCGTGATATACTGTCCTGCCTTGGGCTTCAGCAGGGGCAATACCAAGCTTTTTCAGCTCTTCAACGTTAGGCGAGTACTCCTCCTTGCAATCATTGCAGATAATACGCACCAGGCGCTGAGCCAGAATCGCATTCACCGAAGAGGAGATCAGGAAGGACTCGATGCCCATATCGCGCAGACGGGTTACCGCGCTGGCCGAGTCGTTGGTATGGATGGTGGAAAACACCAGATGTCCGGTCAATGCTGATTGGATGGCGATTTCAGCGGTTTCAGTATCACGGATCTCACCGACCAGGATAACATCGGGATCCTGGCGAACAATGGAGCGAAGCCCCGAGGCGAAGGTCAGATTAATTTTGGGATTGACCTGAACCTGCCCAATGCCGCCGATACGATACTCGATGGGATCTTCAACGGTGATTATATTGACGTCGGTGCTGTTAATGGTGGTAAGGGCTGCATAAAGCGTGGTGGTTTTTCCGGAGCCCGTAGGTCCGGTGACAAGAATAATGCCATTTGATGCCTTGATCTCTCTGGAAAACAGTTCCAGACGATCCGCTGACATACCTAGATCGGTGAGACTGATAAGGACAGAGGATTTATCCAGAAGACGCAACACAACCCGCTCCCCAAAAGCAGTGGGCAGCGTCGAAACACGTACATCAATCTCCCTGTTGGCTATTTTAAGCTCTATCCTGCCGTCCTGGGGCAGCCGCCTCTCCGCGATATTAAGCTTGGCCATGATCTTTATACGGGAGACCAGGGCGGACTGCACATGTTTGGGCGGGGCCAGCATGTCATAGAGCACGCCATCGAGCCGCTGTCTGATCTTCAGGCTGTTCTGATACGGTTCGATATGTACATCCGAGGCATTGTCCCGAACCGCCTGGGCAAACATGAGGTTGACCAGGCGGATAACCGGAGCATCACTGGTATCATCGAGAAGATCTCCGGTTTCCTCTATCTCTGAAAAAAGCGCCTCCGGATCCTCGTCATCCATACCCTGGACAACTTCCTCGGCACTGTCCTGGGTCATGTCGTAGGCAAAATTTATCGCATTGACAATGGCTGCGTTAGGGCAGAGAACACAGCGCGCTGTCTCCATGGAGAGTATTTTACGCAGATCATCCAGGGGTTGAAAGGCATATGGGTCGTTTATGGCAAAAAATACATCCTTAACCGTCCGGACAGGTACTATCCTGTTGGTTTTAAGATAGCCGATGGAAACTTTTCCGGTAAAATCCGTATCGATATTGGAAGGAAGAGTTGTTCTTACCTCAAGGTCAAATAGCACTCCCTGGGCCTTAAGAAGATCATTCTCGTTTATGGCTTCCTGCTGCAGCAGAATCCGGCCAAAGTCCTCGCCGGTTTCCTCCTGGGTTTCCACAGCTCTGGCTACCTGGGCTGTATCCAGTCCAAGCTGTTCGATAAGTACCAGTATTTCTGCCGTATTTCTCATGCTAATGCTATTTCCCTGTCAGTTGGTCTACCTGACATCAAGCCTGCCTGCTATTTGCTGTTTTCATCTTTAAAAAACTCTGCCTCTTCCGTCTCAACCAAACGAAGTGCCTCCAACCGTTCCCTGGCCAGCTGGATCAGCGGTACGCCTATGACATTCGGATCGGTTGAATCAGCGGCTTTCATCGCTGTTCCCGTGAGTATGACCCGCTGATAACTCTCTATTGCCGCCCTCCTGTTGCCCTCCTGCTCATAGATCACCCCGAGGTTATAGAGAGCGTAGGGATTTGTGTCATCAATTTCAAGCGCCTCGAAAAAGTATTGTTTGGCCTCGTCGTTCTTGCCCTCTCTCATTTTTTCAAAGCCAAACTCGGAGAGCCGTACCGCATGGGTGGCATTCACCTCCCGAAAAAGAGTTTTTTTAACCTCCGGCATCACCTCACTCATCTGGTCTTCCCGGGTCAGGGTAACATTCGCCAGATCAGCGGGATTCTTGATTATGCGCGGAGTGATGAAAATAAACATGTTGGTCTGGGTTTTCAGCTCGGAGTCGGCCCTGAACAGATAGCCTAATATTGGGATGTCCCCCAGCAACGGCACCTTGGTGGTTGCATCTGTGGTATCCTGGCCGATAATTCCGCCGATAACCACCGTCTCGTTATCTTTGACGATTACAGTCGTTTCAGCCGTACGCTTAAAGGTCGTCGGAGTGTTGTTGGTGTTATCCTTCAGTTTGATAACCTCGGTGGCTATCTCCAGCCTGAGCGTTTCTGCCTGACTGATCTGCGGGGTAATGGTCAGTTTAGTTGAAACATCACGATACTCAAAGTTGGTGTAGTCTATTTCACTGGGGTTGGTATTCTGACTGACGATATAGGGCACATTCTCACCAACACTTATTTCCGCCTTTTTATTATCGGTTGTCAGGATTTGTGGTGTGGAAACAATGTTTATATCCGAATCATTTTTATAGGCCCGGAGAATAGCACCAATATCCGGGAAGGTGATGCCACCAATCTTTATGCCTGTCCCGGTTACACCGAAGGTGAGTCCGTCGGTTCCTGGGGGGCCAAGTGGATCGCTATCTAAAACGCCGTCAAGCAGGTCAAAACTGTCATTTGCCCCGGCAAATCCGCCAACAACAGTCCCCTTTGTACCATCAAAATTGCCACCAAATCGCCATTCGACTCCCACCTCGAAATCCTTGGTAGTCTGAACCTCCAGAATCAACGCTTCCAGGTAGACCATGCGTCTGGGAATATCGAGCTTTTCAATGACGGCTTCCAGCTCATTGAACTCATTGCGATCCGCCGTGATGATCAGCGAGTTGGTCTCCTCATCCGGCATGATCATGACATTCCGGGAAATCGTTGGAGCCCTCCCCTTGGTCACCTCACCTGTTTCCTGGCCGGGCAGATAGTTGAGAACATCGGCCATTTCCTTGGCGTTGGCGTTCTTCAGATAGACCACATGAATGTTACCGCTGTCACGTTTCATTTCCGAATCAAGCAGCTTGACCAGTCGTTTAACACGCTCCACATCACCCGGTCCGGCCACAACGATGATCGCATTGATACGCTCATAAGGAACTATTTTCAAAGCGGTCTGCGGTCTGGCCCCCTTGCTGGTCCTGACGGTTTTTTGAAAAAGCGTGGTCAGCACCTGACTTACCGTGGTTGAGGAGGCGTATTCCAGGGGTAGAACCACAATATCCTCTCCCGTATAGGCAACGTCTATCGCCTCAATTATGGCGATCAGCCGCTGGATATTGGAAAGGGTTTCGGTGACGATGAGCATGCCCGACTGGGTGTGGGCGATAACCACCGATGTTTTCGAAACAAGCGGTGCCAGAACCTTCTTTATCTCATCCGGGGTGGTGTGCTTGAGTGGGATAAGCTGCGTCACCACCTGATCCTCGGCACTTTCTGCCGTTCCGGAACGAAAGGTTCTGATATTTTGTGAACGCGCCTCCACTGCTGGAAGAATTTTCGTTACCGCCCCGGCATCGACCGTGGTGAAGCCGTGAACTTCAAGAACCGACTCAAACACGCGGTAGGCCTCTTCTTCAGAAATTTTGGTCGGGGAAATAATGGTGACATTGCCGTTGACAGTCCGATCAACGATAAAGTTCCTTCCTGTCAGTTCGCTGATATATTTTATGAAAAGATGAATATCAACATTTTCAAAATCTATGGTGATATACCGTCTGCTTTTTTCCCCGTTGTTCTCGGCAGCAGTTCCGGGATAGCTGCACAACAGCAGGGGCATGATCAAGGCCATAATGATCAGCATTCTAACAGGATGTTTTCTCTGCATTGCGTATGATTTCCTCATTTTTCTATAAAAACTCTATAACACTCTGGTATCACCGTAATTCTCTATTGAATCGTTACTTTTTATACATCCATACTTATCGGTGATTATCATAAAATTCAGTTTTACAGGATCAGTATGTCCTTGCCGCATCTATCTGCTGGTTATTAACGTTTTGCTCCTCAGCCCCAGGTTCAACGGGTTCAGGGTCCTGGTTGATAACTTCTTCCGGCCCGCCTTCCTCCGGGTATTCTTCCGGCTCAAGATACTCCTCGGGCTCTCCTTCCGCCAGACCCTCCTCCGGCGGCGGTATCTCTTCCGGTACCAGTCTTCTGTTCTGGGTACCAGATGAAATAATACGTCTCTTCGGTGCCTGCGTGCCTGGCCCTCGCAGGACCTGCTTCTTCACGGGTGCAGGGGAAACAGCCGCTTGGGCCGTGGCCCTGAACTGCTGCTGGCGCACACTGGAGGCCTCACTCATGTCCAGAATTTCATCATTGCCCTGGTATTCCAGAATAACCCTGCCACGAAGAATCCTCTTGATCAGAGCACCCTCGATCACATCGCCCTGGTAGAATATCTCCTGCTTGTTCTCCCTCTTTTTCAGAATTATCGCTCTGTCGCTGCCATCCTGGCCTGTAACCGTGCCCATGAGCACCAATTCCAGTTTTGTCGCCTCGATGCCCGCAAAGGGATCTTGCTCCGCTGACTGCTCCTGCGCCTTCCCCTTTGCCGATGACTGAAAGAGGTTTCTTTCATAGATAATACTGTAGTCCGTATATTTCTGTAGTTCGGCAACATCCTTTCTTTTCACGTTGCCAACGACCGCAACCTCTCCACCACTTCGGTCCATTGTCAAGAGGGAATCCACCAGCACCCCATAGAACAGCTCAACCACGGCATATGCCAAGAGGGTGGCGAGAACAAACGGTGCCAATAATAAGAGATTTTTTAACATTTCCTTGATATTCCAGGCGCCTTATTTGCCAAAGATAAATGTTGGCGAATTTATTGAGCCACCTACCTTGAAGGGTATTTCATCGCTGCCATATCTCCTCTGAACTCCGGAGACAACGGCCTGGAGCTGCTCTTTACCCTGAAAAAGTTCAACCTTGGGTGTAATGTTGCCGGTCAGGGCCAGCTTGCTGATCCACAGCGGGTCTGCAAGAATGACAGCACCCTGGAAGACCCCGTCGATTTTAGCATTGCTGATCTTGCCATCTTTCAGTTCGATGACACTCTGGTCCAGGCTCAGATGAAAAGAACTCTGGGCAAGATCGATGGCTGTGAGCTGGAAAAGCGGAGTATTCAACTCAAACTCCAGATCGGCAACGGTGAAATCTCCCTCCGCAGCTACTACTGCAAGGCTCTGCTGATTGATTACCGCCGAACCACTGCCTGCCAAGGTGCCCTCTATTTTCTTGTCCTTTCGCTGAAACAGGGTAATCTCCTTTACCTCAGCACCTTCTATCTGCAGGTTTTCCAGCTCAATCCTGTCCTGCTCATGGTTGATACCAATCAGTGCGGAGTGATTACCGCTAAATGCCCTGCTTTTAACATTTACTGCTTCTGACAGGTGCGCCCAGGCGGGCTGCAGGGTAAACTGCGGATCCTCGAAAAGCAGCGAGTTGTTTTCTCCTCCGGTAAGACGCATCTGTTCAAATATTATTTTAACCGGAAACTCATAACCGATCCCGGCAATGGTGCAGGACACGCCCGGAAGCCATTTCTCAATACGGTACTCGCAATACTCTTTAAAACGTTCTCCTGGAAAACGCAGATACAACAAAACCCCAAGAAGAACAATGGTGTAGAAGGCAACTGACAGCCAGTAGAGTATCTGATTTCTTGATTGTTCCATCATGAACCGTTATCCACAAAAGTCACTATCTGCATAATGACGTCAAGGGTGTTTTGTCCCTCGCTGCTTTCCTGCAGGGATATCCTTTTTATCGACACGACATTTTCCGGCGATTCGATGCGTTGCAAAAAATCAACAAGCTGTTTCAAGCCAATTTCCTGAAGTTTCATTTCCACCAGCGACTCAAGCAGTTCATCATCACTGTTTTCTACAGTCGACGGTTTCATATAGCTGATGAAATCCTTTACTGCCGCAGCAGATGCCTGGCTATCCAGAAACGAGAACAGCGAAAAATTCGGGGGCCGGGTTTCAAGTTTTTTACGTATGCCGCCCGCCTGTGCCTGCAGGCTGCGATACTCCTGCTGCAGGAGCTGCAACTGAACAACATCCGCCTTTCTTTTCAACAGGGACCTGTCGAGGTTTTTCGAAGCAGTTAAATAAGGGGCCAGCACGAACTGGAGGAAGACAAAACAGACGAGAATGGCTGCACCTCCATAGATAGCCAGCCTTTCCCGATGCTCAAGCCTATCGAAACCCGACTTTTCCCGCAGCTTCTCTGGAAGCTTTTCAGGAAGCTTATTTCTCAGTAAGTTTATATACTTATTAACCATATGTCAGCCCTTGTTCAGATCCAGCTTAAGCTCAAAACGAACACCGGACACCTTGGTTGCCAGATTCGCAGAGTTAATGGTGACGTTGCTGAAGTAGCCGGACTTGTCCAACATCTTTTTCAGGCTGTCAACGCTGTTGAAATTGTCGGTCAGACCGCGCAGCAGTATAGCCTGACGATCAACCACCATTCGGACAACGTGGACCTGGAGAGATTTGGGAATACGTGCAGACAACTCGGCAAGCATATCAAGCACCTTGATGTCAGCCTCAAGACCTGCCTCTCCAAGCATTCCCTTTTTTAATTCCCGTATTTCAACGGTGAGCTGCTGAACCGGAGCCTCAATCCTTTTCACCTCGGGAAGCGTGGCTGCAAATATCTCCCGGCTCTGCTTCTCCAGCTCTGCCAGCTCAGTTTGCCGCTTGGAATAATCGTTCCAGAGATAGCCGATGAAGAGGACAAAACCAATGAGAAGCGGTATGCCGACTCGGGGAACCAGATGACGGTATTTGCTGAAAGATGGTCGTTTGGTAAACTCATTCTTGCGGAAGTTAAACCCGCTCTGACTTTTCCTTGAGCGGAGCCCCAGGGTGAGTGGGGCCGTCATCAAATCCGCCCGCCACAAGCCACTTCCGGGACCAATATCCACCGACATTCCGGCAAGGTCGCAGGGGGTCACCTTCCTGCCCAGATGTTTCCTCAGGTGCAGGGTACTGTCCTGTACAAATGTCAAGGCCCCGGTAAGAAAGACCGGCAGGTCAAACTTGGCATCCTCAACGGCAAAGAGTGTCTGGTTGATATCTTTGCACATTAATTTCAAGGTCTCGGCGATCATGCCCGGTCTCCTCGCCGAAACCAACTGTGAGTTTTTGTCAATCGAAAAGCCGGCACCTCCGCCGTCGTCAAAGACCACGGTGCGGACAA
>MDTD01113876.1_pt1 | contig 11097 bp, 10 predicted proteins | sample 811221 | NCBI WGS metagenome assembly MDTD01 (sample SAMN05326646, study PRJNA326480) | marine metagenome | isolation source: seawater | place: Pacific Ocean: South West | collected 2011
AGGTTTTCCCTGACCCCATCATGCCGATTAAAACTATTGTTTTTAACATTACGTGTGATTAATGATAATTTAATAACATATTTTTGACTAAAATGTTTATAAAACATACAAAATGATTAGAAAATTTATATTCAGAAAAATTCTTCCTACCATAATTATAGTCTACGGAGCTATGTATTTAGTAAATTATTTAGATATCTCACCAGAGATAAAAAAAATTCAAAAAAAACTACCTAATGAAATTATTAATACAGTTAAGTAAGGGATTTTCAATTTCTTTTATATTAATTTTAAGTTTTTTAAATGATCTATCTCTTGCTGAGCCGAAGGATATTTGGAAAAAATCAAAAGAAATCAAAATTCAAGATAGTAATAAAAAGAAAACTATTCAAAAGAACAATTCAAATAACGATTTACCCCAAACTGTTTTTGATAAAGAAAAATTAGATTTAAGTATCAATCAAATTAATCAATCAGATAAAATTAATGATAAAGAGGTTATTTTTGGATTGTACGAACCAGATGAAACAAAAATTAACCTAAACTTTTGGACAATTATTGATCAGGGAACCTATGATCGCTTTATTAAAAATATATCACTTAGAAATAATAAAAGTTTTGTAGCCCTCACCGAAAAAATCTTATTTACAAAAACTAATCTAGCTGGCTTTAAAGACAACGGTACAGAACATTTAAAACACATTGCCAAATGGTTAATCATGACACAGGATATGGACCTTATAGATAAGGTCGTGTATCAAAATAAAGTGATAAATAGTAATTCAGAATTAATTAAGTTTTTATTTTTGCATTATTTATCCAAAGGAAAGACAGAAAAAGCTTGCGAGTATGTTAATTTAAAAAATATATCGGCCCAAAGTATAGAACTTGATAAATTTAAAATTTTTTGTTTAGTACATAAAAAAAAAATTAACCAAGCGCTTTCTCAACTTGAGCTGATAAAAGAAACGGGTTCCCCAGATAATTTCTTCATAGAAAAAATTAATTTTTTAGTTGGAATTAGTGAGAATAAAGGTGGTGTAAATTTTGATAACGTTTTTAATGCTCATTTAACTCTCGTAACAAATAAAGACTATGAAATTAAGTTCGAGGATTTTTCGCAGAGAAAAGATCTCAGAAACTACTTTTTTAACAGTGGTATAGCTAATCAACTTCTAGAAAAAACTCTGGAAAATAGTTCTGGTAATGAAAAAAATAAATTAAATGAATTAGTTATTTTTTTAGAAAGATCAGCTAATGAAAATCTGTATCAAAGTAAAAAAATATTAGAAATTTACAAAAAATATAATTTTTCATTCGATCAATTGTTCAGGGTTGATAAAGCAGTACAGGAACTAAAAAGACCAGAGTCTCATGCAATATTATATCAGGCCGTGTTATTGGCCCAAAAACCTGAAACAAAAATAAAAATATTAAATAGTTTGAGAGAAAAATTGACATTAAATGGATTAAAAAGAATTGCAGAGCCTATTTACTTTGAAGAATTGAATAAAATTTTAACCATAAGAAAAGATCTAGTTGATAAAAAAACTCTGAATCAAATTGAGATTTATAATAAAGATAAAAATAATAATAAAATGGAATTTGACAATAATTTTATTTACTCATCAGAATTAAAAAAATTATTAAAAAAAGATACTTCAAAAAAAGATAAAAAAAAAATAATTAAATTATTTAATATTTTCGAAAAAAAAATTAAAAATAAAAAATATCAACTTAATAATAAAGATATAGCTTTTATAAATGTATTAAAAAAAGAAAAAATTGATTTACCTGGATCGCTATCAAAGTTTGTCTACAACGAGAAAGTTTACATACCAAATGAAATTTTCAATGCTATTAAAAAAAAATCTAATAGTGAAGCAATTTTAAAAACACTAATATTTCTTGGAAACCTAAACGAAAAAGACGATAACTACACAAGAGATGTTTTAGCAATAATAAAAGTTTTTGATAAGATTAAACATGACAGTTTTAAAGATATATTTATCGTAAATGAGTTTAGCCTATAAAAATTAAATGAACTATTTAGATTTTGAAAAAGACCTTGAAATATTAGACAAAAGTCTAGAGGAATTAAAAAATCCTTTTAATCAAGAGGATGGTTTATCGGCAGTTCAAAGTTCGCAAATAAGTGAAATAGAAAATAAAATTGATTTAAAAATTAGTGAAATTTATTCAAATCTGGATGGTTGGAAAAAAACTTTATTAGCTCGACATGAATTTAGACCGAAAGCAGAATTTTATTTGTCATCAATTTTTGAGAATTTTCAAAAATTATCTGGCGATAGAAATTTTGGTGAAGACCAATCAGTAATCGCAGGATTTGCTACTATTGACTCAAAGTCAGTCCTAGTGATTGGTCAAGAAAAAGGCAAAGATACGCAAACTAGAATTAATAGAAATTTTGGGATGATGAAACCAGAAGGGTATCGAAAGTGCATAAGATTAATGAAACTTGCTGAGAATTATAAAATCCCAGTCGTTACAATGATTGATACCCCGGGCGCTTTTCCTGGCAAAGGTGCAGAAGAAAGAGGTCAGGCTGAAGCAATAGCACAATCTATCAATTGTTGCCTTGATTTAAAGGTTCCAATTATCTCTATTATAATCGGTGAGGGAGGGTCAGGTGGTGCAATTGCTCTTGCAACTTCTAATAAAGTTTTAATGTTAGAACATTCAATTTATTCAGTAATATCACCAGAAGGCTGTGCTTCAATTTTATGGAAGAATGCAACAAAATCTAAAGAGGCAGCGTATGCAATGCATCTTACTGCTCAAGATTTATTTAAGAATAAATTAATTGATCAAATTATACAGGAACCAAAAGGTGGGGCACATAGAAACCCAGAATTGATGTCGAGAGAAATAAAAAAAAATATTAATGAAACGATAAACTATTTTGAAACACAGTCTCCAGCAGACATAGTGTGTGATAGGAAAGATAAATTTAAAAGTATTGGAAATAATCTTCAACCAGATATTGTATCTTTTGAGGCGATTAGTCAGACAAGATTTAAAGATATTTTAATAAAAAATAGAAGTAAAATAATTTTTATTATTGGTTTGATGATATTTAGCTTACTTTTTTTACTAATTTATTAAGCAAGTAAACCACAACAATGTTTATATTTTTTTCCTGATCCGCAGGGACATTTTTCATTTCTTGATACCTTATTTTTAACAATTTTATTGTTTTGATCACCTTTTTCATTTACAGCACTTTTTGAAAGCTCGTTTTGCACCTCCTCAGCGATGGAAATTTCTATATTTGACAAAAATATAACTATATTTTCTTTAATTTTTTCCAATAAATTTTGAAAAAGAGTAAAACTTTCTCTTTTATACTCGTCAATAGGATTTTTTTGACCATATCCTCTAAGACCAATAACCTGCCGTAACTGTTCTAAGTACTGTAAGTGACTTCTCCATTCAAAATCTAAATTTTGTAAAAAAATTTTCTTTTCTATATCTTTATTAACATCATTCCCAACCTCACTAATTCTTTTTTTTCTTTTTTCTTCGAATTTAGATTTTAATCTGATTATTTTATCTTTATTTTTCAACTTTATGAAAGACTCAATATCATCTTCTTTTAGTTTGTTTCCTAGAATCCTTTCTATTTTGGATTTCAGTATACTTTTATCTAAATTTTCTAAAGGTAATTCAGTATAATTAACAATATCCTCGGAAACATCTTTGAAAAAATTATTAGTTATGTCATAAATATCATCAGTTTTTAAAATCTCGAGCCTTTGTTCATAAATTACCTTTCTCTGGTCACTCATAACATCATCAAATTGTAGAAGTGATTTTCTTATCTCAAAGTTTCTTCCCTCCACCTTTTGTTGAGCTTTTTCAAGAGCTTTATTAATCCAGGGGTGATCAATGCTCTCCCCTTCTTTCAAACCAAGTTTTTGAAGAATGGTATCTATTCTTTCCGATCCAAAAATCCTCATTAAATCGTCTTCTAAACTTAAAAAAAATATAGATTTACCTTTATCTCCTTGGCGTCCCGATCTACCCCTCAATTGGTTATCAATTCTTCTACTTTCGTGTCTTTCAGTCCCGATAACAAGTAAACCACCCGCTTTCATTACTTGACCCTTTTCTTCTTTATAATTTTGCAACTCAATTTCTAAATTTTTAGTTTCTTTTTTTCTTAATTCTAAATTCCCTCCAAGTTGAATATCAGTTCCACGACCTGCCATATTAGTTGCAATTGTAACTGCTCCTAATCTTCCAGCTTGAGCAATTATCGATGCTTCTTTTTCGTGATGTTTAGCATTAAGAACGTTATGAGAAATATTATTATTTTTTAAAAAGTCTGAAAGTTCTTCGGATTTTTCGATGCTAGTAGTACCTACTAAAATAGGCTGTCCATTTTTATTTGATTTCTTAATGCTTTCAATAATAGCAGTAATTTTTTCTTTTTCTGTTCTATATATTTGGTCATTTAAATCTTTACGTTCCACAGATACATTTGTTGGGATATCTACTACATCTAGTTTATAAATATCAAAAAATTCTTGGGCTTCTGTCATTGCAGTTCCGGTCATCCCAGATAATTTTTTATATAATCTAAAATAATTTTGGTAGGTAGTAGATGCAAAAGTTTGATTTTCACTCTGTATTGGGACACCTTCTTTAGCTTCGATTGCCTGATGTAATCCATCTGAGTATCTTCTTCCATCTAGGACCCGACCTGTAAATTCATCAATTATTTGAACTGATTCATCTTTTACGATGTAATCCTTATCCTTTTGAAAAATGACGTTTGCTTTTAAGGATTGATTAATGTGATGTACTAAAGATAAGTTTCTTGGATCATAAAAGTTTTCACCTTTTAATAAATTTATCTCTTTAAGCTTTTTTTCTACTTCATCTATTCCTTGATCATTTAGTGTTACATTTTTATCTTTTTCATCAACTTTATAGAATTTATTGTCCAGCTCGTTAATAATTTTGTTACACAAATAGTATTCTGTCGAAGACTCTTCCACTGGACCAGAAATAATTAAAGGTGTTCTAGCTTCATCAATAAGAATGCTGTCAACCTCGTCAACAATACAGTATATAAAACCTCGCTGAACCATATCATTTAAAGACAATTTCATATTGTCTCTTAAATAGTCGAACGCAAACTCGTTGTTGGTTCCATATATAATATCGGACTCATAAATTTTTTTCCTTTCTTCATCTGGTGTTTCGCTCGTTAAGCAACCAACAGTCAAACCTAAAAATTTATAAATTTTTCCCATCCATTCAGCGTCTCTTTTGGCCAAATAGTCGTTTACAGTTATTATGTGAACTCCGTATCCAGAAAGCGCATTTAAAAAAGCAGATAAAGTAGCTACCAAGGTTTTCCCCTCACCTGTTTTCATTTCTGCAATTTTACCTTGATGAAGAACGATGCCACCCATTAGTTGAACATCATAATGCCTTTGGCCGATCGTTCTTTTGCTTGCTTCTCTAACTAATGCAAATGCCTCAGGTAAAATTATATCAGTGTTTTTATTACTCTTAGCTATTTTTTTTAAATTAGCTGCCTTTTCTAGTAATTGTTTGTCTGATAGTTTTTCTACATCTTTTTCTAGTATGTTTATTTGTTCCACAATAGGAGCAAGAGCGTTTATTTTTCTATCGTTTGTTGAACCAAATATCTTATTTAAAAAATTGAATTTCATAATTATATAATTTTTATTAATAGCAAATTGTGCTTATGTATCTTATAAACCCTTAAAATATCAACTTTTAAACTTATGAATTTAAAACTTAGAAAATATTTTAAAAGCCAATTTTTAAAAAATAAGGGCTCTTTTATTGATTTACCAGTGTTAGATGGAGTAAAAATCTCTTCTTCCACCGCAAATTTGTACAAAAAAAAGAATAGAAATGATCTATGTCTTTTTTACTTCGAAAATGGAGCAAGCCATGCTGCAGTTTTTACGAAGTCTAAAGTTTTTGCAGAGTGTATAAAATGGAACAAACAACCAAAACAAAAAAAAATTAAAGCGTTATTTATAAATACCAAAAATGCAAATACACTTACTGGGAAACAAGGTTTTAATTCATTAAAAATTATTAGAAAAGAAATTTCAAAAAAATTAAACTTTCAGGATAAAGAATGCTATTTTGCATCAACAGGTGTAATAGGTGAAAAATTCCCAATTGAAAAAATTAAAAAAGCAATTCCAAAACTTATAGAAAAAAATAAAAACTCATTAGCTAGAGATTGGCTGAATGCAGCAAAAGCAATTATGACAACGGATACAATACCAAAGCTGAGTAAAAATTCTTTTTTTTTAAATAAAAAAAAAATAAATATAGCTGGTATTGCAAAAGGATCTGGAATGATTTTTCCAAATATGGGTACAATGTTAGGGTTTCTTTTTACGGATTTAAATATTTCAAAAAATTTATTAAAATTAGCCTTAAAAAAAAATCTAGACAAAACATTTAATGCAGTCAGTGTTGATGGTGATACATCGACAAACGACATGGTTTTACTTTTTTCAACCGAAAAAGCGAAAAATAAAAAAATAATAAGTGCAAAAACAAAAGAGTATAAAATTTTTGAAAATAAATTAAGTCAGGTTATGCTTTCACTAGCAAAACAAATCACGATAGATGGAGAAGGTGCAAGTAAATTTATAGAGATATTCGTTAAAAGAGCTAAAAATTATAAAGATGCAAAACAAATAGCTTTTTCAGTTGCAAATTCCCAACTTTTTAAAACTGCAATAGCAGGAGAAGATCCAAACTGGGGTAGAATATTAATGGCAATAGGAAAATCTAATTCTAGTGTTGATATAAACAAAACAGATTTAAAATTAGGTGATCAATTTGTTTTTAAGCAGGGTAGTATTACAAAGTATTATAATGAAAAACAGGCAAATAAATATATGAGAGGCACTAAAATTAAAATATTTATTAATCTCAATCTTGGCAGATCAGAATTTAAAGCTTATACTTGTGATTTAACACATAAATATGTTTCAATAAATGCAGATTACAGAAATTAAGTGAATTTTATTTTTGTTGCAATTTGTATTATAAAAAAAAAAAATAAAATTTTAATTACCAAAAGACCATCACATAAATTATTTGGTGAATTTTGGGAATTTCCAGGAGGAAAGCTAGAGAATTCAGAGACTTTTGAGGAAGCTATGGAGAGAGAATTATATGAAGAACTTGGAATAAGAATAAAAATTAAAGATTTAAAAAGTTTAGACATATTAAACCACTCTTATGATAAAAAAAATTATATAATTATGAACTTATTTTGTTTGGAAAAATGGACTGGAAAAATAAGAAACAAAGACACTAAAAAATTTTTTTGGATCAATAAAACCGGACCTTTCCCAAATAAATTCTTAGAGGGAGGTTTGTCAATTTTAAAAAGGTTAAAAAATCGATACTATAAACTATGAAAAATTTTGTTATAATTTTGTTAATAATTTTAAATGGATGTTCAAAAATGAATTTGGCAGATTACAAAGATAAAAAGCCTGTGCTTAAACTTGAAGAATATTTTAACGGCAAAACAATTGCCAGGGGTGTATTTGAAGACCGATTTGGTAATATAAAGAAAAGTTTTAAAGTATTTATCGATGGAACATGGGACGGTCAATATTTAGTTCTTAAAGAAGATTTTATTTATGATGATGGGTCTAAGGATTATCGAGAATGGAAAATAGAAAAAGATAAAAACAATCCGAATGCCTATTCTGGATATGCAGATGGAGTTATCGGAACCGCAAGTGGTTTTGTTAGTGGTAATGCCTTTAATTGGAAATATGCTTTTAAACTTCAAATAGGAAAAAATAAAATAAAAGTTAGATTTGACGATTGGATGTTTTTACAAGAGGAAGGATATTTGATTAACATTGCTAAAGTAAAGAAATTTGGAATTACTTTAGGTCGAGTTATTTTATTTTTTGAAAAGAAATAAATACACTATTGAAAAAAATTAATTAAATATTACATTTCGATAATGATTAAATATCATCTTAAGTGTGAGTGTGGAGTTGAATTTGAAAGCTGGTTTTCAAACTCAAAAGAATACGATAAATTAGAAAAAAAAAATTTGCTATCGTGTCAATGTGGTAAATCTAAAAACATCTCTAAACAAATTATGTCACCACAAATTGCTTCAAAAAAAGGACTAGACTCAAAATCTTTAAAACAAGAAAATTTTTTAAAGACCGTCAATAAGAAGTTGAGGGAATTAAGAAATTATATTGAAAAAAATTCAGAATATGTTGGTGATGATTTTGCATCTGAAGCAAGATCCATTCATTATGACAAAAAAAATGTTAGAAGTATTTATGGCAAGGCTTCACCTGAACAAACAGAGGAACTTTTAGAAGAGGGTATTAAAGTAGATACAGTTCCGTGGATAAATAAAACTGATAATTAATTTTTTTTAAAATAGCACATGTAATTTACATCTGTATTATTGCTTAAATTCCATTTATTTTTAAATGGATTGAAAGTAACACCTTTGGTCTCAATATGTACGAGATAGTGTTTAGATACCTTATTTATAATTTCGTTTGGAGATATAAACTTATTCCAGTCATGAGTTCCTACAGGTAACCATCTTAAAACATATTCTGCACCAACTATGGCAAATACAAATGATTTTAAAGTTTTGTTCAGTGTAGCAAAAAAAATTATCCCATTACTTTTTAGAAGTTTAATGCAACTTTCGATGAAGAATTTAACATCCTCAACATGTTCTATAATTTCCATACACAAAATTACATCAAAATATTTTCCAGAAATTTCTTCTGGTTTTTTATTTAAATAATTAATATTTAAACCATTTTCTTTCATATGTATTTTGGCTACTTCAATATTCGTTTTAGCTGCATCAATACCTGTTACGTTAGCACCAAGTCTACTAAGAGGTTCACACAAAAGACCCCCTCCACAACCTACATCTAATATATCGATTTTATTAAATGGCCTTTGATTATTAATGTCTAATTTAAAATGATCTGAGATTTTATTGATTAAATACTCTTGGCGTATCGGATTAAACTTATGCAAAGGGGCAAATTTTCCTTTTGGATTCCACCATTCTTCTGCAAGTTTATTAAACTTATTTATTTCTTCTTTATTTGCTGTATTTTTAATTTGCATTTTTTTATAGTTAGTATTGTTTATTCTATAACTGAAGAGTATTTAAGTACAAATTTATATTAATATTATGAGTATAACAGTAATGAAGTTTGGTGGTACCTCTGTTGCGAATATAGAGAGGATTAAAAACGTCGCAGATATTATCAAGAACAGAAAAAAAAAAGGTCAAAGACTGGTTGTAGTGGTCTCTGCCATGGCTGGTGTTACTAATGATTTGGTTGAAAAATCTAAAGCAATTACAAAAAATTTTTCAAGCGAAGAATATGATGTGCTATTATCCTCCGGGGAGCAGGTTACTTCAGCTCTTTTATCCGCTTGTCTTCTAGGAAATAATATTAAAGCCAGGTCTATGCTTGCGTGGCAAATACCAATTGTTACTGAAGGTCAGCATAAAAATAGTAGAATATTATCCGTTAACTCACAAGCTATTTTGAATTTTCTGAATAAGGATTATGTTGTAGTAATTCCTGGTTTTCAAGGTGTATCTGACAAAATGAGAGTTTCTACTATCGGTCGAGGGGGATCCGATGCATCTGCAGTTGCTTTGGCAAAAGCTTTGAATGCTGATCAATGTGAAATTTATACTGACGTAGAAGGTATTTTCACAACAAATCCCGAAATATGCGATAAAGCAAAAAAAATTGAAAAAATATCTTACGACGAAATTTTAGAAATGTCTTCTCTTGGAGCTAAAGTAATGCAAAGCTCATCAGTTCAGAAAGCAATGATGAATGATGTTGAGATTTTTGTAAGGTCTACTTTTTCTCCTGATAAAACCGGCACTCAAATTTTGTCAGATGATAAAATCTCATATAATCAAGTCATTACAGGTATTGCATCGACTAAAGATGATGCAAAAATAACTTTAATTGGTGTAAAGGATAAACCCGGTGTTGCTTCAGCAATTTTTAAGCCATTGAATGATCAAAATATAATTGTTGATATGATTGTACAAAATATCTCTGCAGATAGCAAAAAAACTGATGTAACATTTACTGTTAAACGTGATGATATGGACAAAGCAAAAAATATGTTAGATAATTTAAAAAAAGATATTGGTTACGAAAACATATTGACTGATAATAAAGTTGCTAAAGTATCAATTGTGGGAGCTGGTATGATCACTCATCCAGGTGTAGCTTATAAAATGTTTAACGCTTTATCTTCAAAAAATATTAATATATTAGTCATATCAACTTCTGAAATTAGAATTTCAGTATTAGTTGAAGATAATAATGTTGAACTTGCTGTGAAGACTTTACACTCAGCTTTTGAATTGGATTAGATAAAAATGAATTTAATCAGACCATTTAGGAATATAGATAGACGATCATCCAGAGAAATAAGTGTAGGAAAGGTAAAGATTGGAGGGCAGAACCCTATTTCAGTACAATCAATGACCAATACTTTGACTACGGATGTAAAAAAAACAATTGATCAAGTAAATGTTTTACATGATGCTGGAGCAGATATTGTGAGAATTTCTTGTCCGGATGAAGACTCTACAAGATCTCTTAAGGAAATAATTCAAAATGTTGAGGTACCAATTATTGCCGATATTCATTTTCATTATCAAAGAGCAATTGAAGCTGCAAAAGCAGGTGCAAGTTGTTTACGAATTAATCCTGGAAATATTGGTTCTAAAAAAAAAGTTGCTGAAGTCGTTAAAGCAGCAAAAGATTATAATTGTTCGATGAGAATAGGTGTTAATGGTGGTTCTTTAGAAAGGGAGATATTAGAGAAATACAAAGAACCTTGTCCCGAAGCGCTTGTAGAAAGTGCAAATAAAAACATTTCACTTCTTGAAGCAAATAATTTTAACAATTTTAAAATAAGTGTAAAAGCATCAGATATTTTTTTGGCAGTTGGATCATATAGAATGTTAGCTAAAAAATGCGATTACCCATTACATTTAGGTATAACCGA
>MDTD01141383.1_pt1 | contig 11096 bp, 9 predicted proteins | sample 811221 | NCBI WGS metagenome assembly MDTD01 (sample SAMN05326646, study PRJNA326480) | marine metagenome | isolation source: seawater | place: Pacific Ocean: South West | collected 2011
GGGTTAACACCTGTTGCGATTATTACCGTATCAAAATTTTCTAATTCTTTTTTTTGAACAGCATAATTAACTTTCATTTCTATAGCGGGAAGTTCTTTGGTCATATTTTTGTACCAATTCACTAACCCCCAAAATTCCTCTTTTCCTGGAACCATTTTCGCCAAATTAAGTTGACCGCCTAATTCTTGTTCTTTCTCAAAAACTGTAACTTTATGACCGATTTGAGCAGCGGTAATAGCAGCGGACAAACCTGCTGGACCAGCACCCACAATACCAATATTTTTAGAATGGGATACAGTTTTAAGTTCTAATTCGGTTTCAAAACATGCTCTCGGATTAACCAAGCATGAACTAATTTGTCCCTTGAAGGTATGATCAAGACAAGCTTGATTGCAAGCTATGCACGGCGCTATTAACTGGCTTTTCTCTTGGCTTGCTTTGTTTACAAATTCCGGATCGGCTAAAAATGGCCGAGCCATACTTACAAGGTCAGCACATTTTGATTTTAATACTTCTTCAACTTTTTCTGGAGTATTAATCCTATTCGACGTAATCAATGGAATTTTAATCTTTCCCATTAACTTTTTTGTAACCCACGTAAATGCTGCCGGGGGCACTGATGTGGCAATTGTTGGGATCCGGGCTTCATGCCATCCGATGCCAGTGTTTATAATATTGATACCGGCAATCTCAAGTTCTTTTGCCAGAATAAAAACCTCGTCATGCGATGAACCCTTTGGAATCAAATCAATCATGGAAAGGCGAAATATTAATAGAAAATTTTTCCCAACTGCAGATCTAACTTTCTCAACGATTTGTATTGGTAAACGCATTCTATTTTCATATGAACCACCCCATGAGTCTCCTCGTTTGTTAGTATGCTCAACCAAAAACTGATTAATAAAATAACCCTCAGACCCCATTATTTCAATGCCATCGTACCCGGCGGATTTAGCTAAACGAGCACATCGGACGAAATCATCAATTTGTTTTTCTATACCTTCGTTATCCAAAGCATTTGGCACGAAAGGTGAAATAGGAGATTTAATAGCAGATGGAGCAACGCAATCGGGGCTGTAGGCGTATCTGCCAGCATGCAAGATTTGCATGACTATTTTCCCATCATTTTTATGAACAGCTTCAGTAACAGTTCTGTGATTCTCAGCATCCTCCTGACCCAACATGGCAGCGGCACCTTTGAATACTGCACCTTCCTCATTCGGGGCAATACCGCCTGTTACAATTAGCCCAACACCACCTTTAGCTCGCTCTGAGTAAAAGTCCGCTATTCTGTTCCAATTCTTCGTTTCCTCCAAATTAGTATGCATTGAGCCCATAATTACTCGATTTTTCAGGGTCATAAAGCCCAAATCAAGCGGCCTGAACATATTTGGATATTTATTACTCATCAAAACTCCCTAGCCTATTTAACTTATAGCATCTCCGCTGTCATTGGGTACGCAACGTAAAGATAAGGTATTATGGCCTTAACTTGGGGCGTACCTTTGATATCAGAATTTTATAGTTTGACTCTGAAGGTCTAACTTTTGGTGTAAACATTTCACGACTCAATAAATTATCTGGCGGGCTAAAATTATCTATCGATGCGGTCAGACTCTCCACCTGATGAAGATCAGAAACATCTTTTTTGCTTGGCGAGAAATATTGAGCTAAAACCACATAGCCTTTTTCTACTTTTGCTGTTCGCCAAATAGTCCTTTGAGCAGATTTAACTGAAAGGGTGCTATTTTCAACTTTGACTAGGTCGTAGCCAATCAAGTGTTGAGTTGTAAGTACTTTTTGGTTACTCGCCAAATATGAGCGCGTGATTTTCCCCGTTTCACCAATTTCAAGTGGAGCATAGCTGATACTTATCATCCCCCTATCCTGTACCACTTGACATGCGGTGTAAATTATATTTCCGGTACTTGCTTTGGTTTTTGTCGGGCCAATGCAATAACCTTTAGGAGCAACACCAACCACACCATTTTTCAACTTGACCACATTTTTTGTACTAGGAAAAATAATAGTTTTAGGAGTAAATGAACTAAAACTACTACAGGCAGTCAAAAACAAAACGGCAAAAACAAGTTGTAGTTTATTTATATTGCTTATCATTCTCATTTTTCGCCGTTGTCTCAACTTTTGCACATCAATTTGTTTTTAAGAAATGGATAAATTTTTTAGACAAACTTAGTCTAACAATCCTTTTCTGACATTGGAATTCATATCAAAAAAAAGTTTGATATCGTTGTTAATTTACTCTGCAAAGAGTTGAAGCGATTGCAATTTAAGATCCAACATTTTATTAAGTAGTTGAGGTACACTGTGTTTAGGAATGTGAAATGAACTGGATATCAAATTATGTCCGACCCCGCATAAATTCTATCTTTTCTCGTCGCGAAATGCCAGAAAATCTTTGGTCAAAATGTGACGAATGTGGAACAATGCTTTTTCACAGAGAGCTGCAGGATAATCTAAATGTTTGTATTGAGTGCGGCCACCATATGCCAATATCTCCACGCGCACGTTTTAAAAGTCTGTTCGATGGAGGTGTTTTCGTTGAAATAAATGTACCAAAGCCTATTACCGATCCATTACAATTTAAAGACCAAAAAAAATATCCAGATCGGGTGAAAGCGGCGCAGAAAAAGAGCTCTGAGCAAGAGGCTATGTTAGTTGCAGAAGGTGAAATTGGCAGAACTCCGATAGTGGCAGCCGCCCAAGATTTTTCGTTTATGGGAGGATCAATGGGCATGTATGTTGGTAATGCAATAATTACTGCAGCAGAACGAGCCGTTGAATTAAATCGCCCATTGGTTCTTTTCTCTGCAGCAGGGGGTGCTAGAATGCAGGAAGGGATTTTAAGCCTGATGCAGATGCCAAGAACCACTGTTGCAATTCAATTATTAAAAGAGGCCAAATTACCGTACATTGTAATTCTTACACATCCCACAACGGGAGGAGTAACTGCATCATATGCAATGCTTGGCGACGTTCAGATTTCGGAGCCTAACGCGCTAATTTGTTTTGCGGGTCCGAGGGTAATAGAACAAACAATTCGAGAAAAACTACCAGAAGGTTTCCAAAGAGCTGAATATCTACTCGATCACGGAATGTTGGACCTGGTTACGCCGAGAAATAAAATAAGACATGAATTAATTAAAATAATACGAATGCTGCTTGGTCTTAGTCCAGTAGTTGTTGGAGACTTACCAAAGCCTCCGCCAGATAACTCATCGAAAGAAGCCAAAGAAAACTCTAAATGACATCCAAAAGCTCTGACAAGATCCTAAAAAGAATGATGGATCTTCACCCAAAGGTTATTGACTTAACCTTAGATAGAGTTTTCGACTTACTCGAGGCTCTCAATAACCCTCACAAAAAACTTCCAGCTGTCGTTCATATTGCAGGGACAAATGGGAAGGGTAGTACCTTATCAATGATCCGTGCAGGTTTAGAAAGCTCTGGCAGATCTGTACATACGTATACTTCACCACATTTAATATGCTTCAAAGAGCGGATTAGGTTAGCAAGTAAATTAATAACAGAGACTGAATTATCCCAGCTTTTGGATGAATGCTACAAAGCAAATGCTGGCAAAGAAATTACTTATTTTGAAATTACTACCTGTGCTGCGATGCTAGCAATGAGCCGAAAAAATGCAGATTATACACTTTTGGAGGTAGGGCTTGGAGGACGTTTGGATGCAACTAATGTGGTTGAGAAACCTGCTATAGCAGTCATTACACCAATATCTTTTGACCACGAACAGTTTCTTGGTAATTCTATAGAAAAGATAGCATCCGAAAAGGCTGGGATAATTAAAAGAGATACTCCAGTCGTCATCAGTTTACAAGATGATCAAGCCTCAAAAATTATCGAAGATAGAGCGTTAAAATTAAACGCTCCTATTTATTCGTATGGAAAAGACTGGCTGGCTTGGGAAGAAAGAGGCCGATTAATCTATCAAGATAGCCAGGGGCTATTAGACCTACCCTATCCAAATTTAGCGGGTGGTCATCAAATAATTAACGCTGGCTGTGCGCTTCAAACGTTAAGGCTGCTAGATAATGGACAAATAAAAAACTTTGACAGCGTAACAACCAACGCAAGCTGGCCAGCTAGAATGCAAAAACTTAAGGACGGAGTTCTCAACAAGTTGCATCCCTCAGCAGAAATATGGCTTGATGGGGGGCATAATCCCGCAGCAGGAGAGGCGATAGCTGCTCATTTATCAAAGTTAAAGCCCCGTCCTACTTATGCGATCTGTGGGATGCTTAATACCAAAGACATAAAAGGCTTTATGAAACCTTTGGCCTCTCAAATTGATAAGTTGTTTGGTATTTCAATTCCTGAGGAGAATAATACTTTACCCGGTCATGAGACATCACAAGAAGCAGCAAACGTTGGTATAGTATCTAAATCGTGTGACTCATTGGAGTCGGCATTAAACTTGATCAAGCAAAATACAGAAAATCCACGAATAATTATATGTGGATCTCTATACTTAGCAGGTCATGTACTTGCACTTCAGAAATATGAGATCAATTGACCGAATCACATACCTTGACTGATTCGTATACTTCATGTTTAATGATTCGCGTGGGTTAATGAAAAATGCCAATTTAGGTTTTACTACCAACAAAATAAAGGGATCAAATCCATAATAGTTAATTACTCTCCCAGGACGTAGGCATCATACAGGCAAATTATTTTTGGGAGAGTAATTCAACTTGCACTAAGCCAAGTTTTTGACTGCATCTCTCTCAAGCGACTAGCTGTTCGTCCGAATTCAAAGGAACCTTCACCTTCGGTATACAGCATTTCAGGTTCTGCAGCAGCGGAACATATGAATCTTATTTTTGCTTCATAGGCAGCATCAATAAGCGTAACAAAACGCTTCGCTTCATTAAAATTTGAACGGCTGAGCTGGGGAATATTATCAATCATGAGAACTCTCACGGCATCAATAATTGCCAAATAATCGCCAGGGCCTAACATCTGCCCACAAATCTCAAAAAAATCAAACCTAGCAACGCCATCTTTATAAAAAGGGAATCTTATTTCCCGACCTTTAAACGTGAGGGTAAACTCGTGGCTAGAATTTTCCGTGAGACTGGACCAAAGTAAATCCATGTAGTCTTTGCTTTCTAAATTTAGAGGAGAGAAATAAACTTTATCACCAGCAATCAAGGTCTGCCGATAATCTTTAACACCAGAGACTTCGAAAACATCAAAGTTCGCCTCAATAAAGCTGATGAAGGGTAAAAATAAATCTCTATTCAATCCATTTTTATATAAATCAATAGGGGGTCTATTAGACGTTATTACTATTGTAACGCCCCCCTTTATGAGAGCTTCAAATAACCTACCGACTATCATGGCATCAGCGATATCTTTGATTTGCAGCTCGTCCAGTGCTAAAACATTTAATTCATCAGTAATTTTTTTTACTACAGGCACCAATGCGTCTTTTACTTTACTTTGTCGCGCTAAGTTCAGCGATGATTGAACTTCTTGCATAAAGGAGTGGAAATGCACTCGCCGAATCGCAACTTTAAGAGAGGCCACGAACATATCCATGATCATGGATTTCCCACAGCCCACGCCACCCCAAACGTATATTCCTTTTGGTGTGACTGGAGACTTTGAAAACAAAAGTTTTCTTCGTTTTTTTTCAACCGAAATACGTAACGCATCAAACCTGGTTAAGAGCTCTTCCTGCGCCTTCTCTCTTTGGATTTTACCTAAGCTCACATTTCTTGTGTATGTATCAACAAGTGACTCCATTATTTGGGTTTACTTGAAGTAGTAATTATCGCAAAGGACAATTTATCAATTAAAACTATTTGTACCTAGAAGTGTCGCTAGAAAGTTAAGCATGGTAGCCAAAAATTCAATATTTAACTCAGTATTAATCGTCGGTTGCGTGATAATACTTATAAGCTTCGCAATACGATCCTCTTTTGGCGTATTTCAGATACCGATTGCTGAAGAATTCAATTGGCTTAGGTCTGAGTTCTCTCTAGCTATAGCCTTACAGAATCTTGCATGGGGCATAGGTCAGCCGATCTTTAGTGCAATAGCAGAAAAAATTGGTGATCGTCGTGCGATAATTTTAGGAGGATTTACATACGCTTTTGGACTTCTTTTATCATCCGCAGCAGTGACCCCTCAGGCTCATCAGTTTTACGAAATTTTAGTTGGTTTCGGCGTTGCCGGTACCGGTTTTGGAGTAATCCTGGCAGTGGTCGGGCGCGCTAGTTCTGAGAAAAATAGATCTATGTCACTGGCAATTGCGACGGCTTCTGGAAGCGCTGGGCAAGTACTTGGTGCACCTATTGGAGAATTGCTTTTAAATTACATGCCATGGCAATCAGTTTTTCTGATATTTTCTATTACTATTTTATCAACCCTACTTTTGCTTCCTTTCATGCGAGTTTCTGAAGCGGATACCCAAAGACATGTAACGCAAAGTATGAGGGAACTGGTCGGAAAAGCATTAGTGGACCCAAGTTACTCAATGATATTTCTAGGATTTTTTAGTTGTGGTTATCAATTAGGTTTCCTCACTGCACACTTTCCAGCTTTTGTTACCGAAATGTGCAACCCAATATTACCTACAACAGCAATATACAATGTAGGAATAACATCTACCTCTGCGCTGGGTGCTATATCCATTTCGTTAATTGGACTGGCAAACATTGCGGGTACCCTTGGAGCTGGATACCTCGGTAAAACATTTTCTAAAAAGTACCTTTTATCATCCATATACTTTGGTCGTACTATGGTCTGTACGGTATTTATATTAGCGCCAATCACACCGATATCAGTTGTATTGTTTTCGCTCCTTATGGGTTCTTTGTGGCTTGCTACTGTTCCTCTAACAAGTGGGCTGATTGCTCAAATTTATGGCCTGCGTTACATGGGCACGCTTTATGGTATTGTATTTTTTTCACATCAACTTGGAGGCTTCATGGGAATATGGCTTGGAGGCAGACTATATGATGTTTATGGAAACTATGATCTTGTCTGGTGGATTGGGATAGCTGTTGGCGCATTTAGCGCTCTTGTGCATTTGCCCATAAGAGAACAGCAAAAATCTTGGGTCTAGCAGTACAAATCAGCAAAAACTAATATTAGTTCAACTTTTTGGATATTTATTTTTTTCCCATGCAGTCAAAATATATTTGGCAACTATCAGATCCAAATGAGCGCCTCCACCATTTTTAAAAAATGTGATTTCATCATTTGATCTGCGTATAAAATTACCAAGTCCATAAAAATCAGCCAGAATATCTGCCCTGGAAATAACATTATTTTTCAATGGAATTTTTAATTCACCAATATGATCCAGGGTCGTATCATAGCTATCAACAAATTTTTTACTTCGGCATAGCGCTAAATCATCAACTTCTCGCATGTCAGGTCTATAGGCACCAATAAGATCGAGATGCTGACCAGGTATAAGCCATTCCCCTTTGATAATTGGTTGTTTCGACATTGTAGCGCAAGTTATAATGTCAGCGCTTTTAACACCCACCTCCAAGTTTTCTACAGCCACCGCATTTCTTTTGTTTTTAACCATATACAATGCTCGTTCATGAGTACGGTTCCACACTAGGAAATTAGCCTTAGGAAAGGCTGCAGAGTAGGCATCAAAAAGGCTCTGTCCTACAGTCCCTGCCCCAACTATCAGAATATTTTTACTATCAGGTCGTGCCAAACGGAGCGCTGCTGTAATACTATCACCGGCTGTCTTCCATTTTGTAACAAGGTGAAAATCTAGAATTGCTTCTAGGACTCCAGTTTTGTCAGAAAAGAGGCTTACTGCGCCATTTATTCTTGGAATAAAATTAAGTGAGTTCTGAGGAAAAATTGTAGCAGATTTCACAGCTAATCCTAAACCATCAATCCATGCAGATCGCGATAAAAGCGTGTCCTCTTTTCTATAAATAATAGTATCTTCAACTTCCGCTTTAGGCATTTGATGCCCCTGCTCTATTGCCCCAGAGAGCTCAAGCCAGTCCAACAAAGCATTACCTTCATGATATGTTATATATTCTACATCCATGGAACTTGCCAAATATACCTAATTTTAATATCTAGAGAGCGCGGCTGCATGAAAATTTAAATGTTCTTCCATGAAGGTTGCTATAAAATAATAACTATGGTCATAGCCATCATTCATACGAAAATTAGCATCCAGTCCTCTCTTTTTTAATACTTTAGAAAGGCTATCTACCGATAATAAATTGAGAAATTGGTCATTTGATCCAGTATCAATTAAAATGGGCCCTGAAAAATTAGTTTTATGAGCGATAACACTAGCGTCGTAGTTTTCCCATAAACTTTCATCGCTTCCTAAATAAGAAGAAAATTGTTTGCGACCCCAGTCAGATTTCATTGGATTACAAATCGGCGCAAATGCTGAAACCGATTTAAATTTGTTATTCAACTTGAAAGCCATTAATAATGCTCCGTGCCCACCCATTGAATGCCCCATAACCGACTGCTTAGAAATATTCACAGAAAAGTTTTTTTCTATTACGCTGGGTAACTCCACGACAAGATAATCCCACATTTTATAATTCTTTTTCCAAGGCGATTGGGTTGCATTTAAATAAAATCCTGCACCTTGACCAAGATCGTAGGCATCATCATCGGGGATATTCGTTCCTCTAGGAGAAGTATCAGGAAAAATTAACGCAATATTATGCTCTTTTGCAAACTTCTGTGCGCCCGATTTCAGCATTGCATTCTCATGAGTACAAGTTAGGCCAGATAAGAACCACAAAACTGGTATTTTCCTGTCTTGGGGCAAACTAGGCATATACACCGCAAAAGTCATTTCGCACTTCAATGCACTTGAGTTATGCCTGTAAACGCCTTGTACGCCCTCAAACATTTTATTTTCAGAAATTATTTCCATAATTTTTTTTCCACGACCTAATTTTATTAAAATACAAGTCCATTTTTAATGGTAGATTCTTCTTATTCATAACTAAATCACTAAGGCAATTGCTAGCGTAACGGTTAGTGCGCTAAATAATGTAGAAAGCAATATAGCAGCAGAAATTCGCTCAGGATCTATTTTGTAGTGCTGAGCCAGCATAAAGGTGTTGCCTGCCACTGGCAAGGCAGCCGTTATGACCATAACTGCCGCCGCATACGGTTCAATATAAAATAAATAGAATGCCATAATGCCAACCAAAAATGGATGAGCAACGAGTTTGAGAAAACTCAGCCAAAATGCAGATTTTGGATCATCTATCTTTCGAAAAGAAAGTGACGCACCTATTGCAAATAGTGCACCTGGAGTGGCGGCCTGCCCCAAGATTACCAGAAACTCAGTAAAAAACTTAGGCGTTTGATAGCCTAGATATCCCCAAAGAATTCCCAAAGAAAAAGATACAATCATTGGGTTTTGAAATAAACCTATAGCTATGGGCTTCAATAATCTGACGCCCCATGTTTGATCACGAGAAATCATTATCAAAACTACTATAAGAGTACCAAAAATTGCGAAATCAGTTGCTAAGATCATCATAACATAGCCAACTGACTGCGAGCCCACTAATGTTGCTAAAAGAGGGATCCCTAAGAATCCAGTATTTCCAACTGTTGCTATTTGCGCGTCAAAAACCGAGGTTTCGAACTTATTTCTAGAAAAATAACTCACCAATATGACTACAAGATAGAGAATTGATGTAGCAACTACATAACATCCAACAAACTTCAAATCGAAAACTTTGCTTATCTCAAGTTGCGAGGAAAATTTAAAAAGCATTGCTGACAAGGCAAAATAAAACACAAATTTCGTTATTGCGTCAGTCCCACGTTTGCTAAGAAACTTATATTTCCCACTAAAATATCCAATTGCGACTATTAGGAAAAAAGGTAAGGTCTGTAAAAAAATACTAATCATAAAGAAGGGTTAGCAGGTAATTTAAAGTGGTCAACAAAAATTAAAATGCTCAAATATGTTCGAACATTATCTTTAAAATAGTCACTTCGTTGTAAAAAATAGAACAAAATTTACCTTAACTGTTAAGTTTACAAAAATGTCCAAAATGATAGGCTCTTATAATGAATGCAGTTAAAATAAATAAAGGGCGAAAATACCAGCAAGTCATAGCGGGTGCTAGATCCATTTTCTTAAGTGAGGGTTTTGAAGCTGCGAACATGGATATCGTAGCTCAAAAAGCACAAGTAAGTAAAGCCACGCTCTATAGTTACTTTGCAGATAAACAGAGTTTATTTATTGAAGTCGCTAAGTTAGAGTGTGAAAGTCAAGCTGACAATGCACTAAAAATAATTGATCAAACACAAAGTGTTGATAAAGTTTTGCATCAGGCAGCAGCATATACGATAAACTGGTTGGTCTCAGATATAGCGCAACAAATTTTTAGAATTTGCGTTTCCGAGATTGAACGGTTTCCAATTTTAGGGAAAAGTTTTTATGAAAATGGCCCCCTAATGGGACAGTCTAAACTTGTCGAGTATTTTAAATATGCTGAGCAACAGGGCTTTTTAAAAATAGAAGATCTTTACCTAGCAGCCGATCAATTTACTGAATTATGTAAAGCAGACCTCTACACTAAAGCACTATTTGGAATTCAGCAAAAATTTACTTGTACCGAGATTGACCGTGTTGCTGAGGGGGTAGTGCAAATATTTTTAGCTAAATATGGAAATCACTAACCTATCACTAATACACGACAACCGATCTTATGCTTTCTCCAGCATGCATTAAATCAAAACCTTTATTAATGTCATCAAGTCCAAAAGTGTGAGTAATCATAGGATCAATTTCGATTTTTCCTTCCATATACCAATCAACAATTTTCGGAACGTCTGTTCGGCCTCGCGCACCTCCAAAGGCTGTTCCTTTCCATACTCTACCTGTAACAAGCTGGAATGGACGAGTTGATATTTCAGCTCCAGCCGGGGCTACTCCAATTATTATACTTTCACCCCACCCTTTGTGGGCGCTTTCCAAAGCTGCACGCATCACTGACACATTACCAGTAGCATCAAAGGTATAATCAGCGCCGCCATTTGTTAAACTAACTAAATGCTGAACTAAGTCA
>MDTD01203278.1_pt1 | contig 11093 bp, 8 predicted proteins | sample 811221 | NCBI WGS metagenome assembly MDTD01 (sample SAMN05326646, study PRJNA326480) | marine metagenome | isolation source: seawater | place: Pacific Ocean: South West | collected 2011
ATTAATTTCATCAAAAAGTTCATCATATGCAGGTAATGCTAGATCTAAAATTTGATGCATATTTCTTGCGGTATGCATCATCTTACTTTTAGTGGTATTTAAAATAAACTTTAAAAACCAAGGCAACATTTTCGGTACATAATTCCATCTAAGAGCTAGTGGGCCTGTTGAACTTAATAACATCGCGGGTACATCTGCTAAAATATCCGTTCTATTTAAAGATAAAGAGGCATATGGGGAAAAATGACCTGCATTACCATATGAAGCAACAGGACTTCCTGGCTCTTCTCTGTCAAATAAGGTTACATCATACCCTTTTTTTTGAAGAAAAAGAGCATTAGAAATACCTTGAATACCCGCACCAATCACTCCAATTTTAGAATTATTATTGATCATTAATAAATTATACTTCTTTTTTTTAAGAAAATTTAAGCGACAAATTATACTTATGCAATTGACTGATCATTATGAATTTTAGCACTCATTACTATGCCAAAACCTATCATTGTTGCTAACATTGATGATCCTCCATAAGACATGATAGGAAGTGGGGAACCAACAATAGGCAATAAACCTAAAACCATACTCATATTTATTACAATAAATACAAACATAGATGTTCCAAAACTATAGCAAAATAATTTTGCAAAATAACTTCTAGAAATAGTTCCTATTTTAATAATTCTATAAATTATTATTGAATATATTAATAAAAGAAATACTGAGCCAAAAAAACCGAATTCTTCTGAAAAAAGAGTAAAAATAAAATCTGTATGTTTCTCTGGAAGAAACTCTAAATAACTTTGTGTTCCTTTCAAAAAACCTTTACCAAATAGTCCTCCAGAGCCAACTGCAATTTTAGATTGGATAATCTGATATCCCGCTCCTAATGGATCTCTATCAGGATTTAAAAAAGTTAAAACTCTTAATTTTTGATAAGGTTTTAAAAAAGAGATTATAAATGGAAGAGATAAAATCGATATTAAAAATGAATAAAAGAAATATTTATGATTTAATCCCGCAAACCACAAAACTATTATACCACTTATAGAAATTAATAAAGCAGTACCTAGATCAGGCTGAATAATAACTAAGCTCATTGGAAGAAATATTATAATCAAAGATATAATTACAGAATAGAAAGAGTTTACATTTTCTAAACGTTTCCTATGAAAAAATTTTGCTAAACACAATATTATGAATATTTTCATTAATTCTGATGGCTGAATATTTATGAAATATAAATCAATCCATCTCTGAGATCCTGAGGCTGTGATACCAAAATGAATCGTCCAAACTAACATACCAATAATTGCAATGTAGCTTAAATAACCGAGAGAAAACCAAAACCTTATGTTAAAAAAGGATACTATAAGCATTAAGAGTATAAAAATTATAAATTTAAAAAAATGACTCTTGGTATGAAAAAGTATCTCTCCACCATCTGTTGAATACATTGTGGCAAGACTAATTATTCCAAGTAATAAAATACAAATTAATAATGTTAAATCTAAATTTTTAAATTTTCGAAAAAAATTACTTTTATTTTCTAATTTATTGTGTAGGTACATTTATATTTCTAAATATTTTTTTGTTTGGAAATTTTTTCTTATTTCATGTCTATCTATTATTCTTTTAAAAAGTGTCTTAGCTAGAGGTGCAGCTACTGATCCTCCAGATCCTCCATGTTCAACTAAAATACTAATAGCATATCTTGGGTTTCTATATGGACCAAAAGCTACATATAAAGCATGATCTCTCTCCTCATAAGGAATTTCTGAAGTTTTAAGATCTAACTCACGATCTTTTTCTGTAATTCTTTTAACTTGGGCTGTTCCTGTTTTTCCTGCAAATTGATATTTTGGGTCATCAATTCTTGATTTGTAAGAAGTGCCCCTAACTTCGTTTGTGGAACTAAACATTGCTTCTTGGATGAATTTAACGTTTTGATGATTATTCACAAGAGAGATAAATTTATCTTCTTTCTCTTTTATATTTTCTAGAAGTAATGTTGGATAAATCTTATGTCCTCCATTTGCGATTTGGGCTGTCATTAAACAAAGTTGAACAGGGGTTGTTTGAATATAACCTTGGCCTATTCCAGTGATAATAGTCTCACCTAATAACCAATTTTGACCAAGTGCATTTTTTTTCCAAAATGTGCTTGGTACAAGACCATTTTTTTCATTTTCAAATAAATTATCAAAAACTTTTTTACCTAAACCAAAGTTTTTTGCTGTTTTATTTAGTTTATCCACCCCTAGTTTACGTGCCACCTCATAAAAATATGTATCACAAGATTGCTTCATAGCTTCTCTCATATTTACATATCCATGCCCTTCTTTTTTCCAACAATGATATGTTTGTCCATATAATTCCAATGGATTTTTATGTCCTTTACATTGAACTGTAAATTTTGGACTTACAACATCATTTTCAAGAGCAGATAAGGCAACAATTGGTTTAATTGTTGAACCAGGTGAATAATTTCCAGCTATAGACTTATTAATAAGTGGTTTCATAGGATGATTTCTGATTAGTTGCCATTCGTCTTGACTAATACCAAATACAAATGAATTTGGGTCAAATGATGGAGATGAATGCATTGCAATTATATGACCTGTGAATATATCCATTACACAAATAGAACCTGATTTATCTTTTAATAATTCGTTAGCTAATTTTTGGATCTCAGTATCCACGGTTAATTTTATTGTTTTACCTCTATCACCTTGTTGAAAAGCTAATTGACTAATCCTTCTTCCGTAAGCATTGACTTCGTATCTTTCAATAGAATTATTTCCTATTAATTCACTCTCAAAAGTTTTTTCCAAGCCAATTTTTCCAACTTTTAATCCTTGTACAAATTTTTCTTTTATAAATTCCTTAGAAAGAATGTCGTTCTCATTTGCTTGACTTACATATCCTAAAATATGAGTATAATTTTCTTTATGAGGATAATTTCTAGAAATAGAAATTATTGGTTTCACACCATTTAAATCATATAAATTATTATTAATTTTAGAAAAATTTTCCCAACTCAAATTATCTGCAACAATAAGAGTTTCCCATGGTTTTATTTCTTTTTTTCTTTTTATAATTTTTTGAAACTGTTTATCAGATAAATCTAAAATTACTTTGATTCTATTAATAGTGTATTTAAAGTTATCTACTTGTTCTGGTATCAAATGAAGTTGATAAGCTTCAAAATTTCCCGCGATTGTATTTCCAAAATAATCAATAAAATCTCCCCTTACTGGTGGAAGTTTCCATTCTCTTATTCGATTTTTATCTGAAAGTGTTAAGTATTTCTTGTTTTCTTTTATTTGTAAAAAGAAAAGTCTACTTACAATACCACCTAAAATAATTATTTTAGCTGCCCCTAAAATAAACATTCTTCTATTAATTGAATTTAACTTTATTACATTATCACTTTGATCAATCATTAATAGCCTTTAAGTAATAATTTAAAATTAGAGAAGAAGGCACATATAGTAAAAAAGTAAAAAGGTTGTTTATGACGTAATACATTATATCTAACTCATAAGAAAAAAATAAAAATAAAACTGTATAATTAATTGAGTTTATTAAACTGATTACAAATAAAAAATAAAACCAATCTTTTATAAGATGTGGCCGTATAGTTATATTTCTTAAATAAGAAGCAAAAATACAAACAAGAATATAAGAAAATGAACTTATACCTAAAGGAAGACCTACAACAGTATCATTAATTAAACCAGCTATAAAAACTAATAGGTAATCAAATTTGTTATATTCTTTTAAAGCAAAATAAAAAATTAATATGAAAGGAAAATTAAAAGAAAAATAGTCAATATTTAAATAGTTGAAATCAAACTCATTTAATACTGAGATAAATAAAACTATAATTGGTAAAAATGTATAAATTTTGTAAAGATAATTTTTTCTTTCAAATTTAATCATTATTTTTCTTACCTTTGCTTAAAATACAATCTCTGTATTGCGTTGTGCCAACTTTATAACCTTTTTTAAATGACGTTTTTATACATTTAGAACTATAAATTAAATTTAATCTTAAGAAATTAAGTTCTTTTTGATCTATAGAATTTTGTGAGATAGTTTTGTTTTGCTGATTTATTTTAATTTTTAATTGTATAATCTCATTTTTAGTATCATTAATTTCTGATTTTAATCTCTGATTTTCATTTAAAAATCTTTCATTAGTCTCATTTAAAATTTTTAATTCCTCATCAAGAATATTTAATTTTATTGCCTCAGTGCTTGATTGAGAAGATACTTCAACATTAAGATCTTGATTGGTTTCTAGATTACTTTTTTGTTCTTGCTCAATTTCTGCAAAAACATATTTTAGCTGTTGAAAATCACTAAAAAAATTAATTAAAAACTTACTTTCTATTTTGTTTATCCTTCCAACAGGAATTCCACTCTTGTAAATTGATCCAGTACCCGAAGTATATGCGATGCTTTGTTCTTTAATTTCCTCAACAAGATTGTCTTTGATATATTTAATTTCACCAGAGTTATCTCCATTACCGATTATAATTGCCTGAATGTCTCCAGGGGTAATTGATATTGGTACACTTGAATTCAAATCTGATAGCAACAAAACTCTAGATGATTTGAAATTTACCTCAATAACCCTACCTATCAAATAACTCCTATCATATATGTTTGTACCAATTTTGATCTTATCAAAACTTCCTTTGTTTATAACAATTGTTTTTAAAAATGGGCTATCATGGTCAACTATTACTTTTGCTAAAATCTTATTTGATGAAAACCTATAATCTTCAATTAAATCTTTTAACTCATTATTTTCACTTATAATTATTTCATTAGATATTTCTTTAGATTTTAATTTTTCTAATTCATTTTGATTTAATATATATTTTTCATAAAAACTTGAGTATTCAATAATTTTTGCATAAGAGTTAATTATAAAATTTTCTGGTATTGAAACAATAAAAGAAGATCTAAATACCACTTCATTTATTATTGATCTAAAATTATTAATAATTTTTAAATTTAAATTTGATAAGAAAATTATGAAAATTGAAATAAAAACTAATGTTAGTAATGAAAATTTTTGTTTAGTTGTTTTTTTTAAAAAAGCAGATCGAATTGCTATAATAAAATCATCTCTGCTTGAGGCCATTATTTCTAATACTCAGTCAGCATAGTAGAGAAAGTCTGTTCCTGATCTAAAGCCTTTCCAGTTCCTATAGCAACACATGAAAGTGGATCCTCGGCAATGTGGACTGGCAAGCCTGTCTCTTTAGAAAATCTTTTATCAATATTTTTAAGTAAAGCTCCACCACCTGTGAGTGTTAGCCCCATATCAACAAGATCAGCAGATAACTCTGGTGGAGTTGCTTCCAAAGCATCTTTAATACCATCTACCATTTCTTTTAAAATATCATTAAGTGCTTCCGCTGTATCCTCTTCGGTAATATTAACTTCTTTAGGAGTTCCTGATCTTAAGTCTCTTCCTTTCACAGGATATGTATTGTCATTTGTTGGTATCGCTGTGCCAATTTCTTTTTTAATTTTTTCAGCAGTGCTATCTCCAATCATCAAATTATATTCTTTTCTCATATAATTTACTAAAGCAACATCCATAGCATCTCCAGCTACTCTTAAAGATCTTGAATAAACTAAACCACCTAGAGACATAACGGCAATTTCACTTGTGCCACCTCCAATATCAACTACCATTGATCCAGTTGCCTCAGAAATAGGTAATCCTGCACCAATAGCAGCTGCGATAGGCTCTTCAATTAATTGAACCCTTCTTGCTCCAGCTGCTAAAGCACTATCTTGAATTGCTTTTCTTTCAACAGGAGTTGAGCCGGTTGGCACACAAATTAATATCCTAGGATTTGCAAATGAACTTCCTTTATGAACTTTTTTTATAAAATGCTTAATCATTTCTTCTGTAACTATAAAATCTGCAATCACACCATCTCTTAATGGTCTAATTGCGCTAATGTTACCTGGTGTTCTTCCCAACATAGTTTTTGCCTCATCTCCAACTGCTAAAACTTGTTTTTTTCCTTGTTGGTCAACAATTGCAACAACTGATGGCTCGTTTAAAACCACACCTTTTCCTTTTACTACAACTAATGTATTTGCGGTCCCTAAGTCTATAGCCATATCTTGGCTCCAAATTTTTTTAACTCTATCAAATATTCCCACTTAAACTCCTCCTTTTACTTTTTGATGTTGAATGTTTTGAGATAAAGACTTTTTTTCTCGTTTAATTAACATTTTATTCAATGCATTTAAGTATGCATTTGCAGATGCTACTAAAGTATCCGTGTCTGAGGATTGTCCAACAGTTGTTCTATCATTTTCCTCAATCTTAACACTTACTGTTGCTTGGGCATCTGTGCCTTCAGTAACAGCATGGACTTGATATAGTGATAATTTAACATTATGTGGATATAATTCTTTTATACATTTAAATATTGCATCTACTGGTCCATCACCAGTTTGGGAAATCTTTTTTATATCTCCAAATACATCCAATGTCATATCCGCTCTTTGAGGTTCACCAGTTCCAGCAAATACCTTTAATGATTTGAGATTAATTGCATTAATCTTATTATCAATTATCAGACTATCATCTACTAATGCAACAATGTCTTCGTCATAAATATGTTTTTTTTTGTCAGCAAGGATTTTGAATTTACCAAAAGCAGCCTGAACAACATCATCAGTTACATTTGTATAACCTAAATCATTTAATTTATCTTTAAATGCATGTCTTCCTGAATGTTTTCCCATTACTAATGATGTCTTTTTAACTCCAACGCTTTCTGGGGTCATAATTTCATAAGTTTCTCTATTTTTTAGCATTCCATCTTGATGTATCCCAGATTCGTGCGCGAAAGCATTTTTTCCAACAATCGCTTTATTGAACTGAACCGGAAAGCCAGTAGCATTTGAAACAATTTTAGAAGCTTTGCTAATCAATTCAGTTTTTATGCCTGTCTCGTACGGTAACAAATCATCTCTAGTTTTAATTGCCATTACTATCTCTTCTAGAGCTGCATTACCTGCTCTTTCACCAATACCATTTATTGTACATTCAATTTGTCTTACTCCAGCAGATAATCCTGATAAAGCGTTGGCTACAGCTAAACCAAGATCATTATGGCAATGAGCTGAGATTATTGCCTTATCAATGTTTGGTACATTGTTTTTAATTGAGGTAATCGTTTTTGCAAATTCCTCTGGGATAGAATATCCTACAGTATCAGGTATATTAATTGTTTTTGCACCACAATTAATAGCTAACTCAATTGTTTTATACATAAAATCTAAATTTGTTCTTGTTCCATCCTCACATGACCACTCTACATCGTCAGTAAATTTTCTTGCATATGTTACACTTTCTTTTATTGCACCGAGCACCTGCTCATCAGTCATATTCAGTTTATGTTTCATATGAACAGGACTTGTTGAAATAAATGTATGTATTCTAAATTTTTTTGCATATTTTAAGGACTCATAACATGCATCAATATCTTTTTTGGTTGCTCTAGCTAATCCACATGGAATAGAATTTTTAAGACTTTTGCTTATAGCGCTCACTGCCTCAAAGTCTCCCGGAGAAGATATAGGAAATCCTGCCTCAATTATATCGATTCCCATCTCATCAAAAACTCTTGAAATTTGAATTTTTTCTTCAACACTCATTGATGCACCCGGTGACTGTTCACCGTCACGCATAGTCGTATCAAATATAAAAACTTTTTCTTTTTTACTCATAAGATAAATTTTTTAACAACTTATAATACAATCTATGAGAGAGATTGCAAAATAAATGTCAATTTATTACCAATTTTTCTGATCTATTTGGGTCTATTCACGAATTAATTTTTATCACTATCAACAAGTTTTTTCTTACCAATCCATGGCATCATAGCTCTAAGTTGAGCTCCAACTTTTTCAACAGGATGCTCTGCTAATTTGGACCTAGTTGCGAGAAAGTTTTTTTGACCGTTTTTACACTCATCCATCCATTCTTTGGTAAATTTTCCTGATTGAATATCTAAAAGAACTTCCTTCATTCTTTTTTTTGTTTCATCTTTATTAATTATTCTTGGACCAGACTCATATTCACCGTATTCTGCAGTATTAGAAATAGAATAATTCATATTTGCTATTCCACCTTCATAAATTAAATCAACAATTAATTTAACTTCATGTACAGTTTCAAAGTATGCCATTTCTGGGTCGTATCCCGCCTCAACTAATGTTTCATATCCATTTTTCATAAGTTCAACTAGACCACCACACAATACAGTTTGCTCTCCAAATAAATCTGTCTCAACTTCATCTTTAAAAGTTGTTTCTATAATTCCTGATCTTCCTCCTCCTATCGCTGAAGCATAAGATAATGCTAGATCTCTTGCTTTTCCTGATCCATTTTGATGAACTGCAAATAGACATGGGACACCACCACCCTTTTCAAATTCACTTCTAACTAAATGACCAGGCCCTTTAGGAGCAACCATGAATACATCTAAATCTTTTCTAGCTTTAATTAAATCATAGTGAACATTTAAACCATGGGCAAAAGCTATACTTGTTCCCTCTTTGGCTCTTTGTTCTATATGATTTTTATAAATTTGTGCTTGTAATTCATCTGGAGTTAAAATCATTAAAACATCTGCCCATGCAGCCGCATCTGATAAATTCATAACTTTAAGACCCTTTGACTCTGCTTTGGCGATACTTGAAGACCCATCCCTTAAAGCAACTACTATCTCTTTTACTCCACTATCCTTTAAGTTCAAAGCATGTGCATGTCCTTGACTTCCATAACCAAAAATTGCAATCTTTTTATCTTTTATTAGATTTACGTCAGCATCTTTTTCATAGAACATTTTCATTTTTTTTCTCCTAATTAGTTTATTTAAAAACCTCAGATCCTCGTGTCATTGCAATAGCTCCTGTTCTCGATGTACTTGTAAGACCTAAAGGCTTTAATTTTTTACTCATCCTGTCTATTTCTCTTCTTAAAGCAGTAATTTGAATAACAACTGACTGCTTTGTTTTATCTAATATAACAGGATTAAAGTTTTTACAGGCTTTAATACATTTTTCTATCTTTTTCTTTTTTCCAACAACTTTGAGTAGTGCCATTTCTTTAAATATAACCTTTTTATCTTCCCTTTTAAAATCAGCAACTTTATGTACTGGAACTAATTTCTTCAATTGTAATTTAATTTGATCTATGACCTGAGGAGTACCAGTGGTTACTATTGTAATCCTCGAAATATTTTTTGTTGCATCGACCTCTGCTACTGCGAGAGATTCTATGTTATATCCTCTACCAGAAAATAATCCTACAACTCGAGCTAAAACTCCAGCCTCATTGTCAACCCAAACAACAAATATGTGTGTATCTAATTTACCTTTATGAGTTGGTATACTATATGCTGATTTTGGACTAACCATTAAACTAGAGCTTTACCTTTTCCTGTTATCTTATTTTGATCTTTATCGTTAGGGCCTAAAATCATCTGATTATGTGGCTTTCCTGATGGTATCATGGGAAAACAGTTTTCATTAGGGTCTACCTGACAGTCAAAAATAACTGGCCCATTGTGATTTATCATTTCTATAATTTTATTATCTAGTTGACTTGGTTTATCAGCTTTAATTCCTTTACATCCGTAGGCCTCTGCTAATTTAACAAAATCAGGCAATGCTTCTGAATAACTTTCTGAGTAATTTTTTTCATGCAGTAATTCCTGCCATTGTCTTACCATTCCCATATATTGATTATTTAGTACAAAAATCTTAATAGGTAGATTATATTGAACTGCAGTTGACATCTCTTGCATAGTCATCAGTACTGAAGCCTCTCCAGCAATATCGATTACAAGTTTATCTGGGTGAGCAATTTGAACTCCTACAGCTGCAGGAAGACCATAGCCCATAGTCCCCAAACCTCCTGAGGTCATCCATCTGTTTGGTTTATTAAATTTATAATGTTGCGCAGCCCACATCTGATGCTGGCCTACTTCTGTAGTAATAAAAGTATCCTGATGTTTTGTTAACTCGTAAAGTCTTTTAACAGCATGTTGGGGTTTTATGGTGTTCTCACTATTTATAAATCCCAAAGAGTCCTTTGTTCTCCATTTTTGAATTTGTTCCCACCATTTTGATAAGATTTGTTTATTAGAATTTTTTAAACCATTATTTTTTTTATTTATTCTTTTGATTGTTGCTTCAAGAACCTCATTAACATCTCCAACGATAGCTAGATCGACTTTTATTATCTTATTAATAGATGACGGATCAATGTCGATATGAATTTTTTTTGACTTTGGAGAAAACTCATCAATTTTTCCAGTAATTCTATCATCAAATCTTGCGCCTATATTTATTAATAAATCACAATCATGCATGGCATTATTTGCTTCATACGTTCCATGCATTCCCAGCATCCCAATAAATTGATTGTCATCACCGGGAAATGCTCCAAGCCCTTGTAAAGTTGAAGTGATTGGAAAACCAATTAATCTTACAAACTGTCTTAATGTCTCGCTAGCTTTTGGACCTGAGTTAATTACTCCTCCTCCAGTGTAAATTATTGGTTTTTTAGCTTTTGAAATTAAATTTATAAGCTTATCAATTTCACTTTGAGAAAATTTATTATGTAATTTATCTTTTGATTTATTTTTATTTTTTGGTCTAGAATATTTTGTTTTGGCAAATTGAATATCTTTGGGAATATCAATTAAAACTGGTCCTGGTCTTCCGGTTGTTGCTACATAAAATGCCTCATGAATTGTTTTTGATAAATCTTTAATATCTTTTACTAACCAGTTGTGTTTTGTACAAGGTCTAGTGATCCCTGTTGTATCGCACTCCTGAAAAGCATCTGTACCAATTAAATGAGTTGGAACTTGACCAGAAATACATACTAAAGGGACTGAATCCATATATGCATCTGTCAAGGCAGTCACAACGTTAGTTGCACCAGGGCCTGATGTTACTAATACCACTCCTGGTTTTCCTGATGATCTCGCATAACCCTCAGCTGCATGTCCAGCTCCTTGTTCATGTCGAAC
>MDTD01103755.1_pt1 | contig 11092 bp, 10 predicted proteins | sample 811221 | NCBI WGS metagenome assembly MDTD01 (sample SAMN05326646, study PRJNA326480) | marine metagenome | isolation source: seawater | place: Pacific Ocean: South West | collected 2011
AAATCTCATGATCTTTTCAAAAGATCAGATGTTAATTTATTTTTTGAATTTCCGATATCAATTGCTGATGCTGCTTTAGGAACAACAATAGAGATACCTACTATTGATGGTAAAAAAGCAAAAATCAAAATACCTGATGGGACCCAAGATGGTAAACAATTTAGATTAAAAGGTAAAGGCATGCCATTTATGCGAAGAGGAGATTATGGTGATCTTTATGTCCAAGTTAAAACTGAGATACCTGTTTATTTAAATAAAGAACAAAAAGAATTATTAGAAAAATTTAGAGAAATAGAGAACGAAAAATCAAATCCTAGTATTAAAAAGTTTTTTCAAAAAGCAAAAGATTTCTGGAATAATTGAAAATGAATTTAGAACAAATAGTTCCAGCTATTTTTCTTATAATGATTTTAATTCTTGTTCTGCCTGAGTTTTTAAGGTCAAATTCGAATTCAAAACGTTTTTTTAGAAATTTAATCATTTGGTCTATAATTATTGTTACTGTTATGATAGTTTCATTCTTTATCTTGAAATGAAAAAAATAAATTTAGCAGTGACTGGGAGTATGGGTCGTATGGGCCAACAAATATTAAAATCTGTTAAAAATGACAAAAGTTTTAAACTCGTTTCAATTACCGAAAATAAAAAAATAAATAAGAAAATTCATGGAATTGAGATGAGCTTAAATACTGAACAGTCATTTAAGAATGCTCATGTGATAATAGATTTTACAATTCCAAAATGTACTTTACAGGTTCTAAAAATTGCAGCAAAGTTGAAAAAGAGAGTAGTTATTGGAACTACAGGATTTACAAAAGAAAATGAAAAACTAATTTATAAATATTCAAAAAAAATACCAATTTTAAAAGCAGGAAACATGAGCTTAGGTATTAATCTTTTAATGTATTTGACTGAAATAACTTCAAAATCTTTAGGAAAAAATTTTCTTAGTAAAATTTTTGAAATCCATCACAAGCATAAAAAAGATTATCCATCTGGAACTGCTTTAATGTTAGGTAGGGGTATAGCTATTGGAAAAAATAAAAATTTTTATAGTTTAATGGGGAAAAAATTTTTAAATAAAAAAATATTTCCTTATAGTAAAAAAATAAATTTCAACTCAATAAGAAAAGGTGAGGTAATTGGTGAACATGAGGTAAAATTTTCAAGTGGAAAGGAAATAATTACTTTAAGACATGATGCATTTGATAGAGCATTGTATTCTGAAGGAGCATTGTCAGCAGCAAAATGGTTGGTTAATAAAAAGCCTGGACTTTATTCTATGCGAGATATTATGAAAATAAAATAATGAATGAGTCTCAAAGAGCAAAATTTATTTTAAAAACCTTAAATAAAATTTACCCAAAAATAAAAGTACCCCTCAGAAGCAGAAATGTTTTTACATTATTGATTTCAGTTTTACTCTCAGCACAATGTACAGATGTAAATGTAAATAATGTTACTAAAAATATTTACCCAAAATACCATAAACCAAAACATTTTGTTAAATTGGGAAGAAAAAAAATAGAAAAGCTTATAAAAAGAATTGGTATCTTTAGAATAAAAGCAAAAAGTATTTATAACTTGTCGAAAATTTTAATAAGCGATTATGGCGGAAAAGTTCCAAAAACTTTTGAAGAATTAGAAAAACTTCCTGGTGTGGGTCATAAAACAGCTAGTGTTGTGATGTCTCAAGGTTTTGGACAACCCGCATTTGCAATAGATACGCATATTCATCGCCTTGCTCAAAGATGGGGACTTACTAGTGGTAAAAACGTAACTCAGACAGAAAAAGATTTAAAAAAACTATTTCCAAAAAAAAGTTGGAACAAATTACATCTTCAAATTATTTATTATGGAAGAGAATTTTGTAAAGCCAGAGACTGCTTTGGATTAACTTGTAAAATTTGTACCAGTTGTTATCCTAACAGAAAAAAACCTGTTAAAACAAAAAAAGCCTAACATGAAAGTTCTGGGAATTGGAAATGCTATAGTGGATGTAATTTGTAAGGTTGATGAGAATTTTATTACACAAAATAACCTTACAAAAGGGACTATGAAATTAATCTTCGATCACGAAGTGTTTAAAAATTTATTAGCAAATTTAAAGATTGAGAAAACTATATCTGGTGGCTCTGTTGCTAATTCGATTGTAGGCTTATCTCAACTTGGTAATGAAGTTAGTTTTATAGGTAAAATTTCAGATGATGATTTAGGTAATAAATATGAGGAAGGTTTAAAAAAAGAGAACGTAAATTATTTCTATACTAAAAAAAAAGAGGAAACTCCCACAGGAACTTGTTTAATTCTAGTAACGCCTGACTCTGAAAGGACAATGTGTACTTTTTTAGGAATAGCTGGCAAAATAAATGAGAATGACATTAAAACTAAAATAATTAAAAAAAGTGAAATAATTTTCTTAGAAGGATATTTGTGGGACGAGGGAGAGCCCAAAAAAGCTTTTGATAAAGCAATAAATAATGCAAGAAAAGTTGCTATGTCTTTGTCTGATCAATTCTGTGTCGATAGGCATAAACCACATTTTCTAGATTTAGTAAAAAATAAATTAGATATTACTTTTGCAAATGAGGGGGAAATTATGTCTTTAATAGATGCAAAAAATTTTGATGAGGTTATCAAATTTGCCAAGACAATAAAAAAGTTATTAGTTATCACCAGAGGAGATAAAGGTGCAGTATCTATTTTGAACAACGAAGTTACAGAGATTGGAATTAAGAAAAATCTCAAAATAAAAGATTTAACAGGTGCTGGCGACTTGTTTGCAGCTGGATATCTTCATGGGTTAATAAATAATATGTCCCAGAAAGAGTGTTTAGAGCATGGAACAAATTTATCGTCAAAAATAATTCAACAGATTGGAGCTAGACTCTAATTTTTCTAGTCCTTTTAAAACTGCCTTTACCTTTTTTTGGTCTTACTATTCGTGGTTTAAATTTTTTTGAAAATAAATTTTTGGCAATTAAATTTTTCTTTTTCAATTTATTTTGTAACCGTCCTTTAAACTAACAATAAAATTTTCATCATTAAATTTTTCTTTAATTTTTTTCCTAAGTCTATAAATGTGTGTTTCAACAGTATGCGTTTCAAGTTTAGAACCATATTCCCATACATCTTTTTGTAAAATGTCAATTTTAACTGCCTTTTTTGCTTGATATAGGTATAAAATCAAATTTGTTTCTCTTTCGGTAAGAGCTAAAGAAATTTTATCTTTACTTATTTCTCTAGAATTTAAGTTTAATTTATACGAACTTATCTCTACATCTGATTGAAAATTAAATTTATTTTTTAAGAATTTAAGATTTATAGCTTGGATTAAATTAACCATTTTGTAGGGCGGATTATCAAGCTTTAGAAAATTTTTTAAATTTTCTTTATTTTCCTTAGCAATTACTAGAACATTCGTATCCAAATTTTCTCTTAATGATTTATAATCATCCTTATCATTTTTTATTAATTCAAAATTGAGGATTTCTTTAAATTCTTCTAATATTTGAAATAAATTTTCATAATCATAAACAATTAATTTTTTTAAATTCATATATAATGAAAATATGACAATTTTATTAAAAAATAAAGATAAGCTATTTATCAATGGATTTTTTTTTAAATGCTCAATAGGAAAAAGGGGGCTTACTCAGAATAAAATTGAGGGAGATAAAAAAACGCCTAAGGGGACTTTTTCTCTAGGGCCCTTATTTTATAGAAGTGATCGAAATAAAAAACCTGAGACTAAATTAAAAACAATAAAGATAAAACCAAATATGGGCTGGTGTGATGATACCAATAGTAATAAATATAATAGACTTATAAAAATCAACAAAGCCATAAAACATGAAAAAATGTATAGGAAAGATCATAAATATGATTTTTTAATTCCTATTAGTTATAATTATAAAAATCCCAAAAAAAATAAAGGTAGCGCAATATTTATACATTTGACAAAAAATTATAACAAGACACTTGGGTGTATTTGTATAAGTAAAAAAGATTTTATGATATTAATTAAAGTTATAAACAAAAACACAAAAATAAAAATAAATTAACCTCGTGGACCAAATATTTTTGATCCTATTCTTAAAAAGCTTGAACCACAATCAATAGCTTCTAAATAGTCATTCGACATACCCATACTCAACTCATGAAAATTATATTTTTTCTTTAATTCTCTCATCCTTGAAAAATACATTGCAGATTTTCCATTATTTGGTGGTAAACACATTATACCAATAACATTTAGGTCATATGAATTTTTACAAACATTAAAGAATTCATAAAGACCTTCCTCTGAAATTCCACTTTTTTGTATCTCATTATCAAAATTAATTTGTATAAATATTTTTGGTCTTAATTTTTTTTTGGTTTGCTCTTCGAATATTTTTTTTGCTAATTTTAAATTGTCTACTGAGTGTATGTAGTCAACAATCGGTAAAATATGTTTCACTTTGTTAGTTTGTAATTTACCAACAAAATGCAACTTTATATTGTCATATTTTGATTTAAGATTTTCCCATTTATTTAATGCCTCTTGGACTTTATTTTCTCCAAAATGAACATGGCCATAATTTATTAAAGGTAGGATATGATCTGTTTGAAAAGTTTTAGAAACAGCAATAATATTGGCCTTTGATTGTTTTAAATGTACTTCATTTTCAATCTTTTTTAGATTATCAATTGTAAAATGTTTCATCCTTATAATGTTTACTATTTTATTGACAAATTTAATAGAGACGAAATTGCAAAATTAGACAAAAATATAGATATAATCTTTAGAAATTATGAAAATGATTTAGATGAAAAACTTATTAAAAAAATTAAGTTTTTTTGTAGAAAAGGTAATAGAAAGTTTTATATAGCTAATAATCCAAAAATTGCAGTGAAATTAAATCTAGATGGAGTTTACATACCATCTTTTAATAAAAGTCTTTCAATAAAATACTTTGCAAATCAAAAGATTGAAATAATTGGATCTGCACATAATTTTAATGAAATAAAGATAAAAGAAAAACAGGGAGTTAATAAAATTTTTTTATCCCCCGCATTTAAAGTTAAAAAAAGAAATTATCATTTAGGAATAATAAGATTTAATTTATTATCAAAATTGACTTCAAAAAAAATCATTGCTCTTGGTGGTATCAACAATTCTAATTTAAAAAGAATAAATTTACTTAATTGTTCTGGATTTGCATCAATATCTTATTTAAAAGAAATACTTAAAAAAAAATGAATAATAAAAATAAACAAGAAATTGAAAAAATAATTAACTTTTTTAAAGTAAAAAATTTTAAAAAAGTAATAGAATTGTCCCAAATATTTTTAAAAAAGAATGCTGAGTCTGATTTTATTCTTAATATATTGGGATTATCTTTCCAAAAGATGAGGAAATTAGACGATGCAGAGACAAGTCTAATTATTGCTAATCAAATTAATCCAGAAAATATTAGCGTACTCAATAATCTTGGAAATAATTTTAAATATAAATTAAACTTTTCTGAAGCAAAAAAGTATTTCACAAAAGCTCTTAAAATAAATCCAAAATACACTGAAGCATTATTAAATTTGGGTATTGTTGAATTTACAACAAATAATAATGAAGAGGCTTTGGGTTTATTTCAAAAAGCTTTGGAGACTAATAGTAAGGCAATTCCAATCCACCTAAACCTTGCGATTACTTATCAAAGTTTAGGATATTTTGAAAAAGCAATAATTCATTTAAAAGAAATAAACACAATTGATGAAAAATTTACACGTTCAGACAAGATGCTAAGTACATTATATAATTACGAAAATAATCCAGAACATTTGAAAATAATGTTAAATAAATTAGAAAAACTCCAATTAACAAATGAACAAAAAATATACTTGTCTTTCGGTATAGGAAAAGCCTTTGAAGACCAGAAAAAATTTAAAGATGCTTTTTATTACTTTAAATTAGGAAATAAATTAAAAAATAATAACTCTTTTTACAAAATTGATAATGATGAAATTTTAGCTAAAGAAATTAAATCCTTATTCAAAAATTATAAATTTCAATTGAAAACTACAAATGAAGCTAACAAAAAACCCATTTTTATTTTAGGGATGCCCAGATCAGGCACTACTTTAATTGAGCAAATTATCTCATCACATAGTCAAGTTCAAGGATTTGGCGAAATCAACTTTTTTAACTTAATAGCCGAACAAGAGTTTAAAAAGGAAATTAATCTAAATCAACTTGATGTGAATAAGATTTTAGATAGATACGAGAGACTCATAAATTCATTTAATTTAAGTAAATCACACTTTACAGATAAAACTCTTCTAAATTTTTGGTGGGTAGGATTTATTAAAATTTGTTACCCAAATGCAAAAATAATCAATTGCACAAGAAATAAAAAAGATAACTGTCTCTCTATTTACAAAAATCTTTTTGATTATGAGGGAGGCTGGTGTTACGAGGAAAATAATTTAATAAAGTACTATAAAATTTATCTTGAATTAATTGATTTTTGGAAAAAAATCATGCCTTCATCTATTTATGAAATACATTACGAAAAGATTATAGATAACCCGAATGAAGAAATTAAAAGATTAATCAAGCATTGTGATCTTGAATGGGATGAAAAATGTATAAATTTTTTCAAAAATAAAACGGCAATAAAGACCTTAAGTGTTAATCAGGCCAGAAAAAAAATATATTCTACTTCGATTAACTCTTATGATAATTACAAAGAAATTTCAGGCGATTTTCTTAAGAATATAGATTAAAAAAAAACGGCCCTTAAAAAAGGGCCGTTAATTTTGTGTAATTTTCTAAAACTAATTAGAACGCAAGTAGTAAACTTACTTCAGTGTGCTCAACATCTTTAGCAGTTGATACTCCACCTTTGTTTGAAGTTTCAGCTCTTAACATTCTTAATGAAGCAGAACCCATAGTGTAAGATATACCAACACCATCAGTTTCTTCAGTTACGTTAGTTCCACTTGGCTTATCAAACTCGTTTTCCATTGAGTTAACAGAAATCGATAAGTTGTCATTAACAGCGAATGAAACACCCATAATTTCAACTTCGTTTGAGTTAGTAGCAGTTGTACCACCATTACCAGCAGACATTTGGTAACCAAGAGTTAAACCACCCATTGCATAAGTGAAGTAACCAGTAGTAAACGTATCGTCTTGCTTGTTAGCAGCAGCTGTTCCACTATCTTCTTCTTTACCATAACCAACACCAACATTTAATCCATCCATTGGACTTCCTGTTAATGCCCAGTTGTAGCCAGATCTATCAGTTCCAGCACCAGTGTTTCCACCATCACCTGAACCACCTTTTGTAGCAGTTGTAGATGAGAAGTGACCTGGGTCTACCTCTACTGATAATGTGTAACCAGCGAACGTATTTTTGTAACCAAGAACGTTTGTACCACCTGCAGCTCTTAAACCATTAGATCCACCTGTGTACGTCCAGATTTCTTCGTAAGCGTAAGGCATTTTATCATCGATAGTACCAACACCAAACTCACCTACACCTTGGTCAAAACCAACTGTTCCCATATCACCCATGTCGATCATAAGTGAAGATGAAGCAAATGCTTCTGAAGTGTTTGAGTTTGCTTGTCCACCGTCTTGGATCACTGCAGTATAAGTTGCAGTGTAACCATTCATATCTCCAGAACCTGAAAATGTGATGGCATTACCCATACCGAATTTGTTACCATTGTTTCCATCGGTTGTTCCTGCGTAAGTTAATTCAGTCTTACCAGACACTGATAGTTCTACAGCGTTTGCTGAGAAAGCTACTAGTGATCCAGCTAAAGCTGAAAGACCTACTTTTCTTAAGTTGTTCATAATTTCTCCTTTATTAAATTAATAATTATTAATTATGATGGGCAATACTTACCAATTTTGACTTATTTATTGGACTATTTGTCAGTCAAAATATGATTTTAATGAATTTTGTGACATTTTTATCACATATTTTTTCAATTATTTTCAGCTTTTTGAGTGAATTTTAATAATCTAGTCTATAAATATAATTATAGGAAATTATTAAATAATTAATAAATCAATGCTTTATTCAACAATTCTTAAAAAATTAATTTTTATCTGCCTATTTTTTTCAGTAATTGGGTGTGGGATATACAAGCCTGTTGACGCTAGAAAGGTTTCACCAAATGATGAGGAAAGAATTAAAAAAAATATTGAAGAAGGAAAAGGTATGCAAGTTGGCAAACTTTTTGGAGGTGGATCTGGAGGTGAGTTTCAATTTTCAAGCTCAAATGAAATGTGGAGGGCAACTCTTGATATTCTTGATTTCATTCCCTTATCTGATGTTGATTACGGTGGTGGTATTGTTATTACAGATTGGTACGCATCACCAACTAATGAGCGTGAATCTATAAAAATTATGGTTCGTTTTTTGACTAATGAAATTAGAGCTGACGGAATAAAAGTAAATGTTTATAAAAAAAAATGTCAAACAGAGGTAAATTGTCAATCATTTAACTCTGACTCAGAATTAAATGGAGAAATTAAACTCGCAATCTTAAAAAAAGCAGCACTTATAAAGAAAGCTGATTTAGAAAAAAAAGATTAATTTAAATCTATAGTTATGGAAAAATATAACTTTAAAGTTATAGAAAAAAAATGGCAAGAAGATTGGGATAAAAATAAATTATTTGAGACAAAAAAAAATAAAGATAAAAAAAAGTTTTATTGTTTAGAAATGTTTCCTTATCCATCTGGAAAAATACATATGGGACATGTTAGAAATTATACTATTGGAGATGTGCTAGCTAGATTTAAAATTTTAAAAGGTTTTAATGTTCTTCATCCAATGGGGTGGGATTCTTTTGGCATGCCAGCTGAAAATGCTGCTAAACAAAATGATTTGGATCCTAAAAAATGGACTGAGAGTAATATTAAAACTATGAAATCACAGCTTAAACAACTGGGCATATCAGTTGATTGGACCAGAGAAATTTCAACATGCTCTCCTGAATATTACAAACATCAACAACAATTATTTCTTGAGCTCTATGATAAAGGTCTAGTCTATAGAAAAGAAAATTATGTTAATTGGGACCCGGTTGATAAAACAGTTTTAGCTAATGAGCAGGTCATTGATGGAAAAGGTTGGAGATCTGGAGCAATAGTTGAGAGAAAAAAACTTAATCAATGGTTCTTTAAAATTACAGAATTCTCAGATGAACTCTTAACAAGTCTGAATAATCTAGATGAATGGCCGAATAAGGTTAAGATAATGCAAAAAAACTGGATTGGGAAATCTCTAGGTTGTGAAATAAACTTTGAAATCGAGGGTAATAAAAATATTAATAACATAAAATGTTTCACAACCCGACCAGATACATTGTTTGGCTTTTCATTTCTTGCAGTATCAATAGATCATCCTATTTCAAAATATTATGAAAACGATGAGTCTTTTAAAACTTTTAAAAAAGAATGTTCAAAATCCGGCACAACAGAAGAATCAATTGCTCAAGCTGAAAAAATTGGCTTCAAGACGCAATTACTTGCAGTAAATCCACTTGATAAGACAAAAAAAGTACCTGTCTATTTTGCTAATTTTGTTCTTATGGACTATGGATTTGGTGCTGTGTTTGGTTGTCCAGCTCATGATCAGAGAGACTTAGATTTTGCAATTAAATATGATTTAGAAATTAAAACAGTAGTCAAACCTATAAACGAAGATAAAAATTTTAAAGTATTAAATGAAGCATATACAGGCCCTGGCGAAATATTTAATTCAGAAATGTTTAATGGATTTAAAGTGCCAGATGAGTCAATTTCTAAAGCAATTAAAGAATTAGAAAAATTAAATATAGGAAAAAAGAAGATAAACTTTAGGCTTAAAGATTGGGGAATATCAAGACAAAGATACTGGGGATGCCCTATTCCGATTGCTTACGATAATGATGGTAACATTGTTAAGGTTCCACTAGAAAAATTACCAATAAAATTACCTGAAAATATTAATCTTAAAACTAATGGAAATCCACTAGATCATCAAAAAGATTGGCAAAAAATAAAAATTGATGGAAAGGAATGTAAACTAGAAACAGATACATTAGATACATTTGTAGACTCCTCATGGTATTTTTTAAGATTTACATCGCCCGATAAAAACCAGCCATTTAATTTTGAGGAAGCAAATTACTGGATGCCTGTTGATCAATATATTGGAGGAATTGAACATGCAATATTACATTTGCTTTATTCTAGATTCTTTTTAAAAGCTCTAAACTTTAAAACAAAAAAAATAACCACAAATGAGCCTTTTAAAGGATTATTTACTCAAGGAATGGTGTGTCATGAAACGTATAAAGACGAACAGAATAATTGGTTAAGTCCAGATGAAGTTTTTACGGATGATGGAAAAAACTTTTTCAAAAAAAAGGATCCAAAAATTAAAGTCAAAGTCGGACCATCAGAATCTATGTCTAAATCAAAAAAAAATACTATAAACCCACAAAATATTATTGAGAACTACGGTGCAGACGCAGTAAGAATTTTCATTTTATCTGATAGTCCTCCTGAAAAAGATGTGCAGTGGTCTGAACAAGGGATGATAGCTTCGTATAAATTTATTCAAAAATTTTGGTCTCTACATAAAGAGATTTTAAAAAATATTAAAGAATTAAAAACTAATTCTGAATTAAATAAAGACATCGAAGTTTTCACAAATCAATTAATTAATAAAATAAATAATTGTTTAGAAAAGTTTAATTATAATGTTATCATTGCCAATTTTCACGAAACTTACAATTTTTTGAAAAAGAACATTGATACTATTTCAAAATATAAAAATTTTCATGAAAATTATGTTAAAATTTTAATCCTAATGCTGCCAGTAGCACCTCATCTTGCCAGTGAATGTCTAGATGATATTAATTTTAAAAAAGAGTTAAGTTGGCCAGATGTAAATACAGATTATTTATCTCAAGTTGAATTTAATATAGTTATTCAAATAAATGGAAAAAAAAGGGGACTTATTAAGACAGATAAAGAATTAAATGAAAAAATTCTTTTGTCAAAAATTACCGAAATGAAAGAGCTCAAGAATTATTTAGATAAAAA
>MDTD01184585.1_pt1 | contig 11092 bp, 8 predicted proteins | sample 811221 | NCBI WGS metagenome assembly MDTD01 (sample SAMN05326646, study PRJNA326480) | marine metagenome | isolation source: seawater | place: Pacific Ocean: South West | collected 2011
AGGAGAAATCGCCACAGTCTGTATAGCCATTGTTGTCGTTATCAACCCCATCTTGGCAGGCGTCTAATGTATCCTCAGGCCCTTCACATTGCGGAAGCGCCGCACAATCACCATCGGCACAATCAGTCTTTCCGTCGCCATCATCATCGACGCCGTTGCTGCACTCAGTTTCGACGCAGCTGGCTACATCAAAGCAGCTTTGGTCGGCACAATCGACGTACCCATCACCATCGTTATCGATGCCATCCCCACAATTCTCGTCATCCGAACCATCACAAACGGTCACGAAAAGACCTTGGCTGCAGGCGAAGTCCTCGCAGTCGACGAAGCCATTGGCATCATTATCGATACCGTCGGAACAGGCCTCGTCCGTAAACTCTAAGCTGCAGCAATTCTCTTGAATCGCCATGCATTTACGGTCGCCGCAGTCGTAATTCCCATTATCATCATTGTCGATGAAGTCATTGCAGAGTTCGAGCGTATTCTCTTCTGAGAACTCCGGAAATTCCGGAACAACCTCTCCGCAGAAGTTTGAAAAGACAATGCAGTCGGGATCTTTGCAGTCAATCCATCCATCCTGGTCGTTATCGAACCCGTCGGAACAACTCATATCGTTGTTCTCATATCCTGCTGGCGGAGCAGCTGGATGCGTATAGCAACCGGAGACCAGGGTTCCGGAAATCAGAATGAGGGTCAGCCCTCGCACTAGATTGGTCTGTATCGAACGACTCATTTTAAGCATTTCGCCTTCGACCGGCCGTACCGTCGCTTGAATTCAACGTAGACCATGCACGGCATGACCTTCCCACTGGTCGTGAGCTTACCTTTCGCAATCAAGCGAGAGAAGACTAATTCGATCTCGTAGCGCTTCGACTCGTCCTTCAGCGCCGCCATCTTGCCCTTGGCGATGAAACCCTCGAGTAGCGCAACAACTTCATCGGCTGTGTAGTCCTTCAACAGTGGAGCTTCTTTCAACTTGGGCAGTTCACTGTCGAACCATGCACGCGCTTTCGCGGCATCAAAATCATCAGAGGATTGGCAGACCGTTTGGCAGTGGTCGTAGTGCAGGCCATGCTTCCACTTCTTTGAATGTCCGTTGCCGGATGACACCAGACGATTGTAGGCCTCCCAGCCCTCGGAGGTGGAGTGAAGCGACGTCATGACATACTCGGGGACACCGTGAGCCCACATCCCCTTTTTATGCTTGATGGCGTAACGCTGAGCCGCCATCAACACTGCGTCGGCGCCTTCTTTCGTGACCGTCATCGCATGGGCAAGTCCCTTGCGGATTTGATCCACGGCGAGATCTTTGCAGTTCCAAAGGATTCGACCGTAGAAATCCTTCTTCATATCTGATGTGCAATTCCACACACCACGCTGCGCATTCAGCGTTCCGAGCGTCGCGTAATGCCCTAATTCACGGCGCGTCCAATCGCCCCACTGGTGGCATCGTCCATAGCTCTCGAGCGTGTTGAAGCCTTGAAGACGTGCCCGTGTACCCGCCAGTGGGCCGGACAAGACACGAAAGCTGTCGCCATCATTGAAGAAAACCGGCGTAGGCACGCCGTTAAGAAACACCTTCGACGCAGGAACAGCGTGAGCCTCAGTTGGCATAAGGAGCAACGCAACAGCGAGACAACCAACGGTCAGGACCCCAGACACGCGGTATATAGACGAGCGCAACCCACTCATGCACTTCTCCTTGGAAGCGAGTTTTTGATGATTGAAGGTATGTGACATGGCGCCCTCAAGCCGGACGCCATTTCACATTATGCGACGGTTTCTAGTTCTCTGTGCCGTAGCACATATCAGCTTCGTTGGGGCAGTAGATGCCAACGGATTGTGCGTAGCAGGTATCGTAATCTGCTTGCCCATGGCACTGCTGTGCCACGCACAATTCCAAATCGAGATAGAGCGTGAGCGCCTCGCCGGTGCTCTTGGACGAGCAATCACGAATACACGCATTTGTTGCCTTGCCTGTGATGAAGTCCGGCTCGCAGGTGTTGACGCAAAGCCGTAATGCTTCGCAATCGTCTTCTGCAGTCTGTCCTCCAGAGTAGCAACTTCCCATCTTGTCGACGCAATGCTTGGAAGCGCACTTGTAGAAGTCCTTCCAAGAGTCATCCAAGAGGTTGGCAGTATCCCCTAGCGAGCAAGCATTCTCGCTCAGACATGTTGCCACGTCTTTCGCGTATCCGTGCTCCGGATCCTCGTCTCCCAACCCGCAGGTTTCGATAGCACCTTCGAGACATGCAGGAGCATCATCCGAAGACTTTGCGGAGCACGTATTGAAGAGGCAGTCGACGTGATCCATGCAGATGGCACCCGCGGGGGGAGCCGTGTCCACGGGAGGAGCCGTATCCTCAGCAGGCGCTGTGTCCTGAGGAGGCGCAGTATCTTCAGGAGCCGCCGTGTCCTCCGGAGCCGCCGTATCATCGGCGGTCACCGAATCTTCAGCCGTTGCGTCAGTAGACGTTTGGTCTGCAGCAGGTCCCGTGTCAGAGCTAACAGTATCGGCCGGAGCCGGGGTGTCTTCACCACATGCGGTGAAAGCACCGGCACCTACGGCCAACGAGAAAACAACAATAAGGTGAGAGATACGCATGTTGCGCTCCTTGTACCGAGCTTATGGGGTGTTCGCACCAATGCAGATAGCTACTTCAGCCGAGCACGCTCCGCCTTGCCCAACGGCAGCCTGAGCACAGGGCTCAAATTGCGGTGTATTGATGCTATCTACGCAGGAAGCCTGAGCACAGAGGTTGATGTCGTGGTAATCCAGCGACGCCTGTTCCGTGGATCCCTGGAAGCAGGCACGAACGCAGGAGAACGTGGAGTCCAACTGGCAACCTTGCGAGCAGCTATCGATGTCGGCACATCCGCCGGCACCGTATACGCCGGCGCTGTAGCAATCGGCTTGGGCCTTCACGCACGTTGAACGCATGCATTCGAATGCACCGGCGTTGTATCCGCCGTTCTGCTGCAAGCAGGTGATTTGGCAGTCAAGGGAAGCCTGGAACCACTGAGCTTCCTGTGGAGTGTCAGCCATTCCTGCGCAGGTGCTGATAGCCTGATTCTGACACGCTTGAGTCGCTCCGGTCGGAGGGCAGATCTTCTGCATCTCTGTGTTCACGCAATTGAAGATGGCAGGGCAAAGAAGTCCGGCGGCCTGAGGAGGCATCGACGTATCGGCTGGAGGGGTAGCCGTGTCGGGTGCAGGGCCTGTATCTTCAACGGGTTGCGCTGAATCCGTCGTGAAACTCGCGTCGGCTGGGCTTGCAGTGTCGTTTGCAGCAACCGTATCGGTCGTCGTGTTATTGTTATTGTTGTTGTTACCGTTTCCGTCTCCGTCGCCGCTGCTTGATACGCAGGCGCTTAGCGAAAGGCATAGTCCAATAATCAAGATGTGTCGCATCATCTGAAAGGTCTCCGTTTGAATAAATCGTTCGTAATGGTCGTGTGTTAAGCGGCGGGAACGTACGCGTCGGACTGGCAAGGTGTCAAGGTGAGATTCGCTGCGAGTGTGCTAGATTGCAGTCGCCGGAATACGATGAATCGCGCCTTTTCGTTGACTCCGGCCCTGCCCTTTTCTACCTTGCCGCGCCAGCTCCGAACGACCGAGGTCAGACCATGAACGCCAACGAGCGCCTCCAGAACCATCCATACGGCTCTTTCATTCGCGATGTCGAAAAGCCTGCCCGATACGTCGGGGGCGAGTACCAAAGTGTGGAAAAACCGCGCGAATCCGTGGACGTATCCATCTGTTTAGCGTTTCCCGACATCTACGATATCGGCATGAGTCACTTGGGCACAAAGCTCCTTTACAAGATCATCAACAAGGAGCCGAACTTTGCGGCCGAGCGTGTCTTTGCGCCATGGATCGACATGGCAGCAGAACTCCGCAAGCGAGACCTTCCACTTCTTTCACTGGAAACAGCACGTCCGCTCAAAGAGTTCGACGTTCTGGGCTTCTCACTCCAGTACGAGATGACCTTCACGAATGTCCTGAACATGATCGACCTGGCACAAATGCCCGTGCGAGCCTGCGACCGAGACGATTCCCACCCGCTGATTATCGCGGGTGGACCGACCGCGACCCACCCAGAGCCGATAGCCCCCTTCCTCGACGCTTTGTTGATCGGAGATGCGGAAGAGAAGCTCCCTGAAGCCCTGCGCGCCATCGCTGTGTGGAAGAAGAAAGGACTATCACGTCACGATATGCTTCGTGGTCTGGCGTCTCTCGGCGGTTGGTACTGCCCCGCGCTATACGAAATGAAGGACGACCCGGTCTCTGGCTTTCAGGTCATTGATGAGGAACGCTCGAAAGGCCCCTACCCTGTCACGCGTGCTTGGGTGGAAGACCTCAATGCGTACCCATTTCCGGACGACAGTCCAATCGCCGCCGCCGAAGCTATCTTCGATCGCATGTCGATCGAGATTGCGCGCGGATGCACGGAAGGCTGTCGGTTCTGCCAGGCCGGTATGATCTACCGTCCGGTGCGTGAGCGCGACCCCGACCAAATCGTGAATACGGTCCTATCCGCACTCGACAAAGGTGGTTACGAAAAGGTTTCCCTGACGAGTCTTTCCACGGCGGACTACTCCTGTGTTAGCCCACTCATCAAACGGGTTATGACTGAATTACGTGCCCGGAAAGCGAATCTTTCGGTGTCCTCGCTTCGAGCCTATGGGTTGGATGAAGACCTTCTCGACGAGATCTCGTCGGTCAAAGCCACAGGACTAACCTTCGCTCCGGAAGCTGGCACTCAGCGCATGCGTGACGTCATCAACAAGAACGTCAGCGATGAGGACTTACTCAAAACGGCCAAACGGATCTTCGAACGCGGATGGAGTCGAATGAAGCTCTACTTCATCATCGGCCTTCCAACCGAGACAGATGAGGATATTGAGGGCATCATCCATACGGCCTTCAAGGCACGCAAAATTGGGCGCGAGTACCATTCGAAGAAGCGACTTGAAATTACGGCCAGCATGTCGAGTCACGTACCGAAGCCACACACGCCCTTCCAATGGGCAGCCATGGAAGAGCCAAGCAATATTCTGCGAAAACAAGCGCTTCTGAAGGACTTGGGCAACCGATACGGCGTCCGCACCAAATTCCACAACTCCAGGGTCAGCTACCTCGAAGGGATCATCTCACGAGGTGACCGTCGTGTTGCCGATGCACTCGAACTCGCCTGGCGAAAAGGCTGCACGTTTGACGGCTGGGATGACCAATTGAATTGGGATGCGTGGATGGAAGCCCTGAATGAAAGCGGCATCGATCCTCAACGCTATCTAGGAACGATTGCGGTCGATGCTGCTCTGCCCTGGGACCATATTGACGTCGGTCTCGCCGACGGCTTCTTGGAAACGGAATGGAAGCGTGCCACGAAGAGTCGCCTATCTCCCCCATGTGGCAAGCCCAAAGGGATGCAGGTCCACCACACGAATCTGGAGGAAGCACGAGCCGACGAACGGAAGCTGGTCTGCTACAACTGCGGTATTGCATGCGATTTGACCATGATGCGCCAAGAACGCTTCGACTACTTGGATGCCCTTGGGGCGGTCGAGCCAGGAGCCGTACCTGGGGCAGAGACCCCTGGGTACAAGCAGATCCGCAAGGACCGGCGCGGCAACAATCTGCCGCCAATTCGCGAAACTCAAGGCGACAGTTCTACGGTGCGTTTCCGCTTCACAAAACTGGGTACCCTTGCCTTAACAAGCCAACAGGATCTCGCTCGAGTGCTTCCGCGTACGTTCAGACGTGCCGGACTCAAACTTAAGGTCAGTCAGGGCTTCAATCCGAGGCCGGTCATTTCCTTTGGCCCAGCCCTACCCCTCGGAATCCCGAGTTTGTCGGAAATCGTCGATATCTCTGTCCTTGGAGACGAGACTCCCGAAGAACTGGTCAAGCGCCTGGCCGACGTCAGTGAAGTTGGCCTTACATTTCTTGAGGGTGCGCGACTGGAACCCAAGGCAAAGAAAGCATCCGCTGCAGGACGAGTCGCCGAATATATCATCGGACTTAAAGATGGCTCCGGGCGAGAACGCTACGAAGCAGCCCGAGCCTATGCACTTGGTTCCGAGCCCATCATGAAGAGTGTGACACGCAAGAAGGGTACACGAGACATCGATGTTCGCGACGGTCTATTCTCGCTCGACATAGATCATCCAACGGACGTTGAAGCCGAGGCACTCCAATTATCGGATGACCAGCTTCTCTTACGTCTTCGGATCGATTTAGGGATCGGCGCCCACGTTCGTGCCGAGGAATTCGCGCAGGCTGTGTTCGGACTTGATGAGGAGAGGAACAATCTGGTGGTAGCACGCACCAACCTCTTTAGACTGATTCAGGGTGAAATAGAGGACGTCCTCGAACGCACAGAGGCCGCTATCCCGGCCCCGGCAAGCCTGCAAGTATCCGTCTAGACGACTGTATTGGCGTCGTCCCAGAACAAAGAACGTGAAAGCTGGGGAATCTATTTGAATAGTTGAGAGTTTCGTACGTCTGCACCCTTTGACGAGTTCAGATTAAGTATTCTAGACTCTAGGGCACGACCGTCTGTCGCGTTGTACTAACGACCCAAAATTTCAAGGCACAGGTAACTCTATGAAGAAGCCGCTGATCCTGTTTCTGAGCATTTCCGCTCTACTCGTCTCTGGAACCTTTATTGCGTCAGCTACGACCTCTAACTCTTCCTCTGTCGTAACGGCTGGAGATGAAGCAGAGGAGGTGCCACCGTGCCAGTCAAAGCCAAAGACAAGTATGCTCAAGGCCGCGTGTAAGAAAGGCGGACAAAAGGCAGCCAAGAAGGCCATGAAGACCTGGACGAAAAAGGTTAAGAAAGCGAAAAAGGCTGCTGGTGAAACCGGATTCAAGCTCACCTGCAAGGCTTGCCACTCGAGCATGAAGGGTGCTTACCCTTTGAAGGCGGACGGCATGTCCAAGTTCAAGGAACTGGACAAGTGGCTAAAGACGCAGAAGTGAACGCGAGCGTTTTCGGACGCTAGTTTCGGCACTTCTTATCATTCTTCGGGCATTTGAAGCGCACATGCATGTGAGCCTTATGCCCTGAAGAGTGCCTAATGAGCCCCTGCATTGCTCGCTTACCGTGTGGATACTGGAAGAGCCGATTAAGCCTACGTTTGCTTATGCCTCGCTCCTTGGCCCAGGTGTAGAGCATCTTTTGGACTTCGTAGTTGACGAAGATGTACTGCACATTGCTCTTACGAGCGTTTTTTCCGACCAACGCCTCGATGAGTGCCCAAGTCGCTTCGTAGTCCAGACGTGAACCTATGGCGGATACAAACGCCTTAGGTCCTGCCCGTCGCTGCCCCTTAAAATAGAAGCCGAGGTCAACATCACGGCCACTTTGATGGGAAACATGCGGGTGTAGAGGCCCTCCGTGTTTTGAGGAGATATCCCCAATTGCCAGGTCGTGAACCCTGGGGTAGCGCTCACGAACCTCTGCTATCGCACGGATGATATGTGCAACGGTTTCGCTTGTACCCCATGCCCGATAGGGTCTGCGTCGATAGTATCCGGGGCCTTTCTGAAGTTGCTCACCATTGCGCAGTTTACCCGCGTTGGGGCGACCGTATGCCTCGCTTCGACTCAGACTTCCTTCGATAAGCAACTTGATCGTATCACCGATGCGCAGTCTGGAGCGCTTGCGGTTTCCGTTCATTTTCCGGATGTCGCGCCAATCAATTTCGAAACGCTTGGCAATGCGCATCAAGGTATCACCAGGCCGAATTGTGTATTCCACGACACGACTCTTTGCGGTCCCAAGAGTTGCCCGTATCTTGAGCACCTTACCCACGCGAATACGGTCGCTACGTAGCTTGTTTTGCTTCCGAATCGAAGACTTGGACACACCGTAATTCTTGGCAATACGGCTTATGGTCTCACCTCGTTTGACCCGATGTTTCAGCTCATATGTGCGCGGCCCGTTCTTGACCTTTTTGACCAGCGACTGAGTGCCACACCCTGGAAGCTGTAGTTCCTGGTTGACGCGAATGCGGTCACCCGTGAGCCGGTTCACAGCCTTCAACTGTCTGACCGAGGTTCCAGTAGCACTCGCGATACGAGACAGAGTGTCACCCGCCGACACCTTGTATGCAACACGACAGGGTGCCTTGTTACTCGTTCCCTTGCCGGCCACGGACGACGTTGGGAATAGACATAGTACTAGAGCTACGCAGACCTTATGAGACAACCCCAACTCCCTCGAAACCATCAAATAGGTTCAACGATCACAGGATCTTGCGGTTCGACCCGCATGTCCAATTTTCGCCTGCACAAATCTGTACTTTCCCGTCAGATTTCTTCGCGTCAGCGCTGCCAGGCAAGATTCGACGGAGCACCGCCCGGGCCGATTCGGTATTGGTATCGGCCGTCAGCACTCATCAACCAGATGCCACTGCCATTGGTTCGACGCGCGGCAAAGGCGATGTAGCGGCCGTTCCCACTCCAAGAGGGGTACCGGTTGGAGCCCTGGTCTTGCGTCAAACGATTGATAGTGCCATCAGTCGTCACTGTGAAGATATCGGACACTCCGTTTTCCATGCCAGAGAATACGATGAGACCGTTCGGCCCCCAATCAGGCGCGTAGTTATAGTCACCTGCATGGGTCAGTCGTGTTTGAGCACCGCCGCTTGCACTCATCATATATATCTGAGGCCCACCGGCTGCCGATGAGACAAACGCAATTTTGCTGCCATCAGGCGAAAACGTTGGTGAAACCTCGTCGGCAGGACTTTTTGTGAGGTTCTTGAGAACCTTTCCGTCTTTACCGATGAGGTATAGGTCCGACTGCCCACCGTAACTAATGCTTGCGACAATGCGACTCCCATCAGGGCTCGTCGCAACCTTTCGGTAGTGCCCTGCATCGCGCGACAGCTTACGCTTTCCGAAGAAGATATCAGGCTTACCATCGCGGAATGATGTGTAGAGAATTCCGCCTAAGCCCCAACTTGGAAGCATGTTAATCGAGCCGTTTGAGACCAGGCCGCCACGTCTGGCCCCATCCATATCGATGACCCCGATGGACTTCACACCGGGCGCTACCCGAGCCGCATAGGCGATGCGACTTCCATAAACCCCCGGAACACCTGTAAGCGACTGTATAACAGCATTGGAGAACGTGTGAGCCACGCGGCGAATGCCCTTGTCTTGAACCTTGGCGAAGCTGCCCGTCTCGAGAGAAATAACGTCCTGTTTGGGTACGCTGTAGAACTTGGCCTCCACGCTGTATGGAGCCGGCCCCTTAATCTGTGCCTTAATAAGATAACGAACGCCTGTGTTTGACCAGTCCTGCCAAGATGTCTCGGTAAGGGTCTCCTTCTCCGGATCGGCTAGGTAGCTTCGAGGGGGCTGAACCTTCACGAAGAATGAGAGAAGCATATTGCGACGAATAATGTTGGTCATTTGCCTACATATTGCACGCGGTGCATCCACACATCGGGCCTCTGGAACGGCGATGGGCTCGAGAGACTTCCCTCCTGGTCGGATCACAATTTCCGGAGCTCCATCTTCGTCGGGTAATGGTGTCGGCCCCTGAGCCAACACAGGAGTTGCGGTAATGACAACCGCAATGACCAAGAGACATAGCCAGAGATTACGACCCGCAAAAACCATTCGTGTGCACCTTTCCATACCGACTTGGAACGTAACACAGCCTTTTTTATTCAGCGAGAAGACCGTTCAAATGAAAAACCCAGTGCCTGTCGCCTTGTCGGACAGGAACACTGGGTTCGTCAAAACGTCTTCGATAGACTATCGCCTAGTCTTCGCGCCGCCTTAGCGCAAAGGGGACGAAAAGGAGTGCAAGTAAGGCCATCCAGACAGGAGGCGCTTGGTGCTGGTTTGCGGCACACCCACCATCATCGGATGGTTCTGCTGGAGGTGTCGTTCCAGCATCGGCTGGTGGGGGGTCTCCACCGGTATCTTCGGACGGTCCTGGGTCTACGTCTGCGGATGGGCCCCCGACATCGTCGGAGGATGCGGTGTCATCACCAGCTACGACATCCTCCGAAGGAACAGGCACATTGGTGTCCTCGGTAGGTGGAACATCCTCCTCAACGGGAGGAACATCCTCCTCAGCAGGTGGAACGTCTTCCTCTGGAGTCACATCGTCCGCGGGTGGAACATCTTCCTCCATCACATCGTCGGCCACGCCCGCATCGGTCTCTTCCTCGTCCACAGGTGGTGGTTCGGGAATGTCGCAATCCTCCAAGCAGCAATCGACATCCTCGCCCTCATCGCACGTTCCGTCTCCGCAAAAAGAGTTTGCCGGCACGCTATTGGCGTCTCCGGGCGCTGTCACAAGAGCCGAGCAACCTGGATCGGCTCCGGACACCCACTCACAGAGCATGTCCTGCAATTCTTCAGCATTTGTGGCGCCATCGCCATCTGAGTCAAGCTCGCAAAGGGCTGACCAGTCGGGCATCCCTCCCTTCAACGTCGCCTTGACATCGATTCCGAAATCATTTCGGACCGATTTGGGTGAACCCGCGACATGGCAGGTATTGCAACTTAGCGTCGACGCATTGGGTACCGAGCCAACAAATGCCGGTTTGGCATTCGTCGTGGTCGGAACCATGAGCGTAAACGCAGCACAGCTCAGCAAAAAAGCTCTCATAAATCCTCCGGGTCGTTCGGATGGTTGGTCGTGAAAAGTCGAATTTTAAGGTTCGTATGACGGTCTTCGTCTACGGAATCTGAAGTGTGAAGTCCGGCGCTGGTGGCTGTGGAGCGTCCCCTTGGACAGCAAACACACTGGCCGTTGCACCGCCTGCAACAGCAACGCCAACGACAGTCCAGAACCACCAAGTCTCGTAGAAGTCTGGTGCTTGAATGACCGCGATAGGATCTAGCTTCACGGAAATCGGAGGAAGCTGCTTACCAGCCTCGACCTTTAATTTCTTTACGACCGGTGTAAATCCGGGCCGACTGATTTCCATGGTGACGTCACCCGCTGGCACGTCACGGTCGAGAATGTCCGCACCAGTCACACCAAGGACCTTTCCGTTGATGGTAACGGTGGCTCCGGGTAATTCGGTCTTTACCTTCACAATTCCGGCCACTGGA
>MDTD01060521.1_pt1 | contig 11091 bp, 9 predicted proteins | sample 811221 | NCBI WGS metagenome assembly MDTD01 (sample SAMN05326646, study PRJNA326480) | marine metagenome | isolation source: seawater | place: Pacific Ocean: South West | collected 2011
GCGTACCCATGGCGAGCGATTGATATGTGGTATTGCCACCGCAAAACGGGAAGCTGTCGAGACTGACGTCTGACAGGGCGAGCAACCGCATGAAATTGTCATGGCTCTGTCGAGGCAGAAAGGTAGCGCGATCGGCGTGCGCACCGAGGCTGGCGGAAAAGCGCCGGCGCAAAATTTCCCCCCATGTCGGGTCGTGTCCTTCGAGTATCAAGACGATCCCGTTCGGATCGCCTTCAAGGATGGTCCGGAGCGCGGTGTCCATGGACGGGTGGATCTTGAATATGTTCTGAGCCAGAAAATAGATTTGGCCATCCTCCGCGAGCCCAAAGTCGCTGCGTCTAGCTGCCGGTTCGGGAACCGGCGGACGGGCGTAGGAGAACGGCAATCCGGGAAGCGTCTCCAATTGCTCAGAATAGTGGGCAATTGGATTATCCGGGTGGTCGGGTTCAGCACCTGCGCATGAAAGGAAGTAGTCTATCGACGGTATTCCGGAGGTAATGGGATGACCAAAGCTTACGGTCTGAACAGGTGCTAGGCGCGCAAAGGCAAGGAAATAGACCACAGGATCCATTCCGATCTCGGGGTAAAACAGGAGGTCGGGCTCCGTCGTCGCGACTGCCTGGCGGGCGGAATCAAGGTCCGGCGGCAAAGCAATCATCCGTTCGACATGACTGGCGATCTCCTGGCGGATAGGATCGTCTGGCACCGGCGCGGATTCGAAACACGTTACGACGCAGTCCCTGTGAGCACCTAACCGCTCAATGAGACCAAGGCACAGCCGGCCGATCGAATGGTCGAATAGGAAGCGCGATACAATGGCGATCCGCCGTGGCCCGGACCGTCGAACCCAGTTTTCGCAGTGCGGAGCGGTCCAGGCGAGTGTGGGGCATCCCTTTAGATAGAGTTCGGCGAGTTGCTGTTGCCGCTCGCACTCGTTCTTTCCATGATAGGCGAGATAGAAACGGCTTCCCGGCGTCTGGGTGAGCGGGTTCTGAAAGGTCGGTGGGTCCTCGGAGAGCGTGTTGAGCGCTGCTGCATACCGTGCCAACGCATCTGCATAGGATGCCGCATCGGCGGGCACGATGGGGAGGAGCAGATCGCGCCGGAGACGGATACCGGCGGGTCCATTCTTCAGCAGTGCTTTATCATAAGCTGCGCGCGCGGCGTCGAGGGTGCCCTGCGCCGCCAGTGCGTTGCCGCGGTTAAGGTCGGGAAGGTACCAGTCGGGCCGGATCTCCGCGCTACGCTCATAGTCGATGATTGCGGCTTCATATTCGCGACTGTCGTTGCAGAGATTGCCTCGGCTGAGGTAGATGCCCGCGTCGTCGGGCGCGAGTTCAAGCGCGCGTCCGTACGCGACGAGCGCATCGTCGGTCCGTCCTATGCGACGCAACAGATTACCAAGTGCCGCGGCGGGCGCACTCCAATCGGGTGCAGCCGCCGCGCATTCAGCAAAGAGCGTCAAGGCTGCGGGCACATTTTCTTGTGCGGCCCGCTCTGCTTGTTCGAACAACGCTTTTGCTGTGGGATTAGCGCTCATAAGCTCGGATGATACTCGGATTCATTTGCCTGTAGATTACGCAAAATGTGATGCGCTTCGCCAATCTATTCGATAAAGTCTTCCGCTCGCCGACGTGTTTGTGTCGGCCGAAATTTATTTAAGGGCACAGACAAATGACGAATGTCGCCACCCTTTCGGGAACAGAGGAACCGGTTGAGGAAGTCGTCCGCAAACTTGCGGAAGATGTCCGTGTTGCAAGCCATGCGCTTGGCATGTCGGGCCCAAGTGCCCGTGGCGAAGCGCTGCAAAACGGTGCCGCGGAAATTCGCCGGTGTACGGCCGACATCCTCGCCGCCAATGAGAAAGATATGACATTTGGACGGAAGAAGGGCCTTTCGGCCGCGATGTTCGACCGGCTCTTGCTGACCGAAGAACGCGTCGAGGCGATGGCCGTCGGTCTGGAGACCGTATCGGCGTTGCCGGATCCGCTCGGCAGGACGATTGATGAACGCGAACGGCCCAATGGTCTGCAGATTGCGCGCGTCAGCGTACCGCTAGGCGTGATAGGCATCATCTATGAATCGCGTCCGAATGTGACGGCCGATGCAGGTGCGCTATGTCTGAAATCGGGGAATGCCGTAATTCTTCGTGGCGGTTCGGAAAGCCTCTATTCCTCGGCGGCCATTGCGGCTTGTTTGCAGGAAGGCTTACGCGCCGCCGGGCTTCCCGCAACCGCCGTGCAGATGATACCGACTCGTGACCGGTCTGCGGTTGGTGCGATGCTTCGTATGGCGGATCTCATCGACTTTATCGTACCGCGTGGCGGTCGCTCCCTGATCGAACGGGTCATGGAGGAATCGCGCATTCCCGTCATCGCGCATTTGGATGGAAATTGTCATATCTATCTCCACGCGGGCGCGGACCCGGAGATGGCGCGCGAGATCGTCCTCAATGCGAAGATGCGGCGTACGGGTATTTGTGGAGCCGCGGAGTCGTTGGTTGTTGACCGAGACGTCGCCGACAGCATCCTGCCCATTGTTCTGGATGACCTTACGAAAGCGGGTTGCGAGGTGCGTGGCGATGCGGAAGCTCGCGCTGCGGATGCTCGTATCGTGCCGGCGGCCGAGGATGATTGGGACGTGGAGTATCTCGATAAGATCATTTCAGTACGCGTCGTCGGCAATCATCAGGAAGCCGTGGAGCACGTCAACCGGCACGGTTCGCATCATACCGACGCAATTGTTACGGAGGATGCCACGGTTGCCGAATATTTTCTTGCCAATGTCGACAGCGCCATTGTGCTGCACAACGCATCGACCCAGTTCGCTGACGGCGGGGAATTCGGCATGGGTGCCGAAATCGGAATTTCGACAGGCAAACTGCATGCGCGTGGACCGGTTGGTGCAGAGCAACTGACGAGCTACAAATACGTCGTGCGTGGCAGCGGCCAGTGTCGTCCGTGATGGACGGGAACACCGTCTTGGCGTAAGTCCTTTTTTCATGATTGGTACCGGTAGCAGGAAACGCGCGATCGGCCTTTTGGGTGGGTCGTTCAATCCAGCCCACGAAGGGCATCGGATGATCAGTCTGATCGCGCTGAAGCGACTAGGTCTCGACGAAGTATGGTGGTTGGTCTCGCCTCAGAATCCCCTGAAACCGGTTGCGGGCATGGCACCCTTTGCCGAGCGTTTGGCTAATGCCAGGGCGGTCGCGGGACATCGTCGTATCATGGTCAGCGATATCGAAACGCGGTTGGGAACCCATTTCACGAGGGACACTTTGAAGCGCCTCACGCAGCGACGGCGTCAGCACGATTTTGTCTGGTTGATGGGTGCGGACAATCTGGTGCAATTCCCGAAATGGGAAGGATGGCAAGAAATCTTTAACACCGTTCCCATTGCAGTTTTTGACCGCCCCTCCTATTCTTTCAAGGCATTGGCTGGTGTTGCGGCAACCCGGTTTGCGGGGTCCCGCATTCCGGAACGGAATGCCTCAGGATTGTCGCGAAGGAAGGCACCATCCTGGGTATTTCTGCATAGCCGGTTGAATCCAGTCTCGGCGACGGAAATTCGTGCCCGGGACAATGGCGAGAAGTAGGGCAGACCGACGAAAGGTCATTGAATGAAACGGATCTCGAGGAACGTATCATAGCTACGCACACTCAGAGCCTGCCCGCGCCTAAACAGCTACTCGAACTGGTCCTGCAGTCACTCGATGATGACAAGGCGATTGATATCGTCGATATCGACTTGGCCGGTAAGAGCACTATTGCCGACGCCATGGTCGTGGCAAGTGGCGCTAGTGTCCGTCAGGTCGGGGCGATGGCGGAACACCTGCGCGAGCGGCTGAAGGCGACTGGCGTTAAGGGTGTTTCCATAGAAGGCGTTGAGAACTGCGATTGGGTCCTGATCGATGCCGGTGACATCATCGTGCATCTCTTCCGGCCGGAAGTTAGGGATTTTTACAATATCGAGAAGTTGTGGTCTGAAGCACTGCCCGAACCCGGCGATATAAACGTGGCGCAAAGCTAAGGGGCTGACAACGTGCGCATTCGCATCATCGCCGCCGGCCGGATGCGTCGCGGCGTCGAGCACGATCTTTATGAACATTATCGACAGCGACTTCGTTGGGAGGTCGATCTGCGGGAAATCGACGATCGCAAGACGGGCGGCAGTAAGGAGCGTGAGGGGGAGGCCATTCTGGCGGTTGTACGCAATGGGTCCGTCCTCGTGGCGCTTGATGAACGTGGCCGCGACATGGCCAGCGATGCGATGGCGAATAAAATTGGCGCCTGGCGCGATACCGGGATAAGCGATCTTGCCTTCGCAATCGGCGGCGCGGACGGTCTGTCCGACCAGGTTCGCCAGGAAGCTGATCTGATGCTTTCGTTCGGGAGTGCTACTTGGCCGCATCTCTTGGTTCGCGGCATGTTGGCGGAGCAACTCTACAGGTCGCAGCAGATCCTTGCCGGACACCCTTATCATCGCGCATGAAACCGGTTGTTTGCAGGCTAGATGAGTTCACCTAGAATGGGGTCGCCATGACAGACTACGAAGTTCCAAAGCCCGTCGTTCTCTGTATCCTGGACGGTTGGGGTGACGGGCCCAACAAATCGACTAATGCGATTGCGCGGGCGAAAACGCCTAACTGGGACGCCATACTGGCATCCAATCCGAGAGCGCGTCTGGATGCATCGGAACATCACGTTGGTTTGCCCGATGGTCAGATGGGTAATTCAGAGGTCGGACACATGAATATTGGTGCGGGTCGGATCGTGCTGCAGGACCTGCCACGCATCGACACCGCCATAGATGACGGTTCTCTCGCAAATCATGACGGTCTGATCGCGTTTATAGATAAGCTTAAAATGAGCGGCGGTACGGCACATATTGCGGGGTTGATGTCGCCGGGTGGTGTCCATTCCCATCAAAATCAAATTGCCGCGTTGGCACGTTACCTAACTGCGTCCGGCGTGCCCATCGCCGTGCATGCGTTCCTTGACGGACGCGACACGCCGCCGACATCCGCAGCGGAGTATCTCGAGGCTTTTATTGCCGCCTCCGAGGGCGCGTCTATTGCGACGATCTGTGGGCGCTATTTTGCGATGGATCGCGACAAACGCTGGGACCGTGTCGAGCGTGCCTACAGGCTCTTGGTTCACGCCGATGGCGCGCGCGCGGACGATCCGGTAGAAGCGATACGAGCGGCATATAAGGCTGATGTTACCGACGAGTTCGTCGAGCCGACCGTCATCGGTGGGTATGCCGGAATGCGCGACGGTGACGGATTTCTGATGGCGAATTTCCGTGCCGATCGTGTCCGCGAAATTTTGTCGGTATTGCTTGTCTCCGACTTTGACGATTTTGATCGGGGGGAGGGTATCAAGTTTGCGGGGACTCTTGGGCTCATAGAGTACTCTGAGGCCCTCAATTCGGTGATTGCGCCCCTTTTCCCTTCAATCCATCTCGAGCGGGTGTTCGCTGAACTGCTGGCCGAGAATGGATACCGTCAGCTCCGTATCGCCGAAACCGAAAAATATGCTCACGTAACTTTCTTCTTTAACGGCGGTAAAGAGCAGGTTTTCGAAGGCGAGGAGCGCATCCTGGTGCCGTCTCCCGACGTTGCGACTTATGATCTGCAACCCGAGATGTCCGCTGACGAGGTCACCGAGAAGTTGGTTGAAGCAATTGGCACGGGGCGCTTTGACTTCATCCTGGTGAATTACGCCAACACGGATATGGTCGGACACACCGGTGATTTTGCAGCGACGGTCCGCGCCGTCGAGGCTGTCGACCATTGCCTCGGTCGCCTTCATGATGCGGTGCTTGGCGCTGGCGGCGCATTACTGGTGACCGCCGATCATGGGAACGCCGAGATGATGACGGACCCACAGACTGGCGGACCGCATACGGCACATACCCGCAACCTTGTTCCTTTGGTGCTGATCGGATGCGACCAACGCGTCGCGAGTTTGGTCGATGGTCGTCTTGCCGATGTCGCGCCGACGTTGCTCGAACTTATGTCGTTGCCGCAGCCGGTGGAAATGACGGGGCGGTCACTCATGACGGAAGCGGGCGCAAGACGTGCCGCTGGTTAGCCGAACCGCAATCTGCATTGTCGCGATCGCGGTTGGCTTGTCACCCGTATCCTTTGGTTGGACACAGGATACACAGGACCTGGAACGCCTGGAAATAGAGATTAGGGAGAACCGGCGGCAACGCGAGAAGCTGGACCATGGGCGTCGAAATCTGGAGCAAAGGGTTTCCACACTCCGCCGCAATTTGATCCGCTCGGCCCGGATAGCACAGGAGCAGGAATCTGTTTTGAGCCGGCTTGAATCCAAACTGCCTGAATTGGAGGCCGCGGCCGCGGCGCGAAACGAAGCGTTGAACGCGCGTCGACAACAAATGACAAGTACGCTTGCGGCACTTGAGCGACTGTCGCGGAATCCACCACAAGCGTTGTTGTTGTCAGATGCCGAGCCGCTGAAGATCGTGCGCAGCGCCATGCTTTTGCGCTCTGTATTACCGCATTTGCGTTCTCAGGCACTGGCCCTGAAAGGCAATCTAGTGGATATCGCAACCGTCCGCCGTGAACTTGAAACGCGCCACGCCAAGATAAAAACCGCAACCCGCGGCCTGAAAATTGAGCGCGGTCGGTTAAACGCCCTTATCTTGCACAAGGCCGCGGAGCGCCGCCGCATGATGACTAAAACACGCCAAGTGGATGACCGCTTAAGTGATCTGGCGAGGCGTGCGAGTAACTTGCGCGAATTGTTTGCCGACCTACGCGCGAAGACGGTCCGGTCCATACCGAAACCTATAGAACGGCCGAGCCGAACGTCGACCGGTAGGGCAGGCGCCACTGCCGCTCCGGATGTTGGACGGATGACCCAGCCGGCACGTGGGGTGGTCGTTGAGAAGTTCGGACAGGACACGGGTAATGGCAGTAGTGCCAAAGGTGCGACCTTTAAGACACGCCGAAGGGCTCAGGTTGTCGCGCCGTTTGATGGCACTGTCGTCTTCTCAGGACCATTTAAAGGTTATGGCCAAATCTTGATCATCCAGCACGGCGACGCCTATCATACTTTGCTCGCTGGCATGCGGCGGGTCGATGCTACCCTAGGTCAGCGGCTATTGGCCGGCGAACCGGTCGGTGTTATGGGAATACAGGGAGGCGATATGCGTCTGTACGTCGAGGTGCGCCGGAAGGGTCAACCCGTCAATCCGCTCCCCTGGTTTACAGCGGCAATAGACAAGGTGCGTGGATAATGCGTAATTGTTTGAAGGCCATACTGGCGATTCTCTGCGCCGCCATGTTTATGGCGGATCCCGGGACGGGTGTCGCAAAGGAGCAGGATCGATCGGAGACATATCGGCTGCTCGAACTCTTCGGCGACGTTTTCGAGAGGGTCCGCGCCGACTATGTCGAAGAGGTTTCGGACGAAGAACTTATCGAAGCGGCGGTGCGCGGCATGCTGACCAACCTTGACCCGCATTCAGCTTTCTTGAATCGCAAGAACTACAGCGCTATGCAGGTTCAAACTAAAGGCGAATTCGGAGGCCTTGGCATCGAGGTTACGATGGAAGCGGGTTATGTGAAAGTGGTCTCGCCGATCGACGATACACCCGCTTTCCGCGCCGGCCTTAAAGCGGGCGACCTTATTACTCATCTCGACGGTGAAAACATTCAGGGTCTCAGTCTTAGTCAGGCAGTCGAGAAGATGCGTGGGCCGGTGAATAGCGACATCAAGCTTACCATTCGTCGCGGAACCGAGAGCTTCGACGTGTCGATTACCCGGGACAAGATCAGAATCCGGTCCGTGCGCAGCAGGACCGAGGAGGATGTAGGTTACCTGCGAATCACAAGTTTTAGTGAGCAAACCGAGAGTGGGCTCAAGAGTGCGGTCGGCAAGGTTAAGACGGAACTCGGCGATAAGCTCTCTGGATTCGTGCTTGATCTGCGTAATAACCCTGGCGGTCTTTTGGACCAGGCCGTATTGGTCGCGGACGCATTCTTGGAAGAAGGCGAAATTGTTTCCACACGAGGGCGCATACAGGAAAATGCGCAGCGGTTCCACGCTTCGACCGGCGATATTGCTGAAGGCTTGCCGATCGTCGTGCTGATCAATGGCGGTTCCGCGTCGGCATCCGAGATTGTCGCCGGCGCGCTGCAGGATCACAGGCGTGCAGTCGTTCTCGGGAATCGATCGTTTGGCAAAGGCTCCGTGCAGACCATCATTCCGTTAGGGCGGAGCGGCGCGATCAAACTCACGACTCAGCGCTACTATACACCGTCGGGTGCCTCCATCCAGGCGCGCGGAATTTCGCCCGATATCGAGGTGTCGCAGGCCAGAATTGCGCCTATCGAAGCCGCTTCGCGCCATCAACGCCATGAAGCGGACTTGCGTGGCGCACTCCGCAACAATCAGTCAAAGGGCGACAACAAGCACAAGGGTGAAGGCGTCAATAAGAATGACGATGGCGAAGCTGGTGAAAATGAGGCGAAGACGACGCCGGCTGCACCGCAACGCGTCGACTATCAGTTGGCCCGTGCCCTAGATTTGCTGCGCGGCCTCGCGCTGTATCGCAATCGTATAGTCAACTAGGAACGGCGAGCCCTGAAGCTACCATTTATAAAGCGACGCGATGAACTTCCCGTCCTCAATGAATTTGACGACGACGAAGCGGATGCCCACCTCCTACCAGGTGCAGGCAATCCGAACCTACCTTGGCTTCTTCTGTTGGGAGGATGGGGCGCGGCTGTCGCCCTGATTGGGGGAATTGTCGGCTATCTTTGGCTCGCCGCGGATAGTATCGAAGCGGAGTTGAAAGAGCAGCGACCGCAGGTCACGATCAAGGTCAAGCCAAAACGACGTACTATCGAGCGGGCAGAAGCGCCGCGGCTCGAAAAGAAGCCGTTGGCGCAAGATGCCCAACCTGCGGGTGTAGGTGCTGCTACCACCCAAGGTGGTGGTGAAGTTAGTGGCGTCGATCTGGAGGCCAGTTTGTCGCGCTTGTCCGGTAAGCCAAAAGACGCGAAGAGTGAGACTACGGAAACATCGGCTGCGCCACCGTCTCAGATTGAGCAATCCAAGTATGAAGCCGGAGCCCCGGCGGTCGGAATGGAATTGCACCCGCACCCGGATCTAAAGTTGATTGAGGAGACGGAAGACGGCTTGTTGCCGAAGATCGACGAGGCGGGCCGAGAACCGTGGCGCGTTTACAGCCGTCCCTTTAATCGGAAGGATGTGCGGGCGCGCATTGCCGTAGTTATTTCCCATCTCGGGTTGTCGCCAACCCATACACAGGATGCGATTACCAAGCTGCCGTCCGAGATCACCCTCGCTTTCGCACCTTATGCACGGAGTCTCGACGATTGGGTTCAGCAGGCGCGGGATAACGGGCACGAAGTCCTGATAGGACTGCCTATGGAACCCAGCGATTATCCTCGAAACGATCCCGGGCCAAACGCATTGATGCTGGCAAACTCGCAGCAGGAAAACATCAAACGGTTGAATTGGGTGTTGAGTCGCGCTACCGGATATGTGGGCGTGTTTAATTTTATGGGTTCCCGTTTTGCTGCGGAAAAAAAGTCGCTGAAACCGATCATGCAGCAGCTCAAGGATCGCGGGTTGATGATCCTGGATACACGGGTGAGCCCCTACTCGGCATTGGCATCGGCCGCGCAGGAGGTCGGAATCCCCTATACCGCGGTTGATATCGTGCCCGATAAGGAGCCAAACCGAGGCGCGATCGACCATCAGCTCAAGAAGCTATTCGAATTGGCAACGGCTGGGAAGCGCGCGGTTGCCGTGGTCCGGCCGTTGCCGATAACGATGCTTCGGCTCAAACGCTGGATAAACCGGCTGGATCCTGGAAAGGTGGTTCTCGCACCCCTCTCGGCAGTGGCTGGCCGGCTTAAGGCGTCTTCGAAATCTTAATGCCGTGAAGGAAGATTCCCGTCCATTCCGCCCTTGCGTCGGCATTGTCTTGTTGAATGCCCGAGGGCAGGTCTTCGTCGGCGCACGCAATGATATTTCGGGCGACCATTGGCAAATGCCGCAAGGCGGTATTGACGCCGGGGAACTTCCGCGCGATGCGGCGTTCCGCGAAATGGAAGAGGAAATAGGCACCCGTAACGCTGAAGTACTCGCCGAGCTTCCCGACTGGATTTATTACCGATTACCGACAGAGCTCTCCCGCACGGCCTGGAAAGGACGCTACCAGGGGCAGAAGCAGCGCTGGTTCGCGTTCAAGTTTTTGGGCGAAGACTCGGAAATCAACATTCAGACCAAGCATCCGGAATTTAAGGCGTGGAAATGGTGTGAATTTGAGGACTTGCCGAACGGCACGATTGAATTTAAACGGGCCGCTTATGCCGAAATTCGAGATGGGTTTCGGGAAGTGGTCGAAGGAATAAAGGGAAAAGCCCTTTGACTCTTAGGCTGGTTTTCCTCTACCTTCGAAAGGTGCGCGACCCTGATTGAGCTTGGAGGAGGCTCGGTCGGGGATCCGTTGTTTTGAGCGCGTGGCCCCCAGCAGCGGGCCCTGCGTGGATGAGGTCGCTAAGTTGATTGCAGAAGGCACATCGACCCCGGTCTTTACGGACGGCAGTGTCGTCCTTGCGGCGACACGCACGTTCACGCGAGATAGCGTTGTGGCGCGATCAATTGCTCGTGCCGTGGAACCGGCTGCTCCCGCGACTGAAATTGGTTTATCAGAACTCAAAAACTTTAATTCACTCGAAGCGCTGACCGCGCCTCTCAGCGCAGAGAATGTTGCGGGCGTGCAAGGCCTGGCGACAGAAGGTTCCAACGAATCTGCCCCGGTCGATACTAAAGACCCCATTAGCCCCGATCGGCCGCTGAACGCACCGCTTGATCCGGGCGATGTTGCCGGTAGTCGAAACGCGACCAAGCGCCTTATGGCCGAGACGCTAGGCAAGACAGAGGATGCGAAAGAGGGAACGGTCGATAAGGCCTCCGCGTCGGGAGCCAAACTCGTTGTGGATGACAAGGAGGAAGGGCCTAACGGATTGACGGAAGAAGAGCATCAGAAGGTCGAGGAATTGAAACGCCGTGACGCCGA
>MDTD01123922.1_pt1 | contig 11091 bp, 1 predicted proteins | sample 811221 | NCBI WGS metagenome assembly MDTD01 (sample SAMN05326646, study PRJNA326480) | marine metagenome | isolation source: seawater | place: Pacific Ocean: South West | collected 2011
CAAATGAAACTCTTCTATATTCGTCTCCTTTTATTCTTGGTATTGAATTATCTGCTGCATGTGTGTTATTGATATAACTACCAGTAAAAAGGGGTCCGTATGCTATACCCCCGAACTCGCCAAATCCAGGAACCACGGCCTCGGTGGTGGTCCAATTCGTGCCAACAGCGGCTGGGTTAGATCCTGTGACATACGGTCTTGTAAATCCCACGGAGGTGGTTCTGTCCCACAATCCGTCGCCGTGATTTCTGAATATAGGATAATCAACTGCTACACCAGACTTTATAGAATTATATAAAACACCAGGAGCGTAAAGCATTTTTGATGCTAAGTGCAAATTAGTTCTAGAGTTTTTAGAAACTATTCCGTTATACCGGTTGATTTTTGCCTGAGATGCATCCGGTTGGAAATCTGTTAAATCAAAATTATGATTCGTGTATTCTTGTTGAAATATTTCAGCAATTTTTAATGTTCTTGTTGCAGGGTAAAAACCTTCGTAAGGCAACATCTTAAGCATTGCTGAACATTTTAAAAATAAAGAATTTGGGCTTTGTCCCATTTCCTCTATAGATTCTTTAATAACAGAAAAATACTTCATAAAATCTGAGTTTGAATAAGTCTTGAAGAACGTGCTGTCTTGACTCGACAAAGAAGACCCAGTCAATTGCAAAAAGTTCTCAATCGGAGTACTGATATTTCCAGTTTCCAAAAGACTTGGAATATGTTCTGATATCCTAAATTCAGGCAACAAAGAAAAATCTTGAGCAGATTTTAAATCTTCTGCCCAAGCATTGTAATCTTTTTCAAATGGATATTTACCTGCTTGATCACCTGCTTCCCACTTAGACTCTCCTGCTAAATAAGTTCTGTTTCCTGCTGTTTGCTGTATTCTTCTATTATAAATCGCTGCAGTAACAATGTCTTCTCTTGTAACTGTTGGTCCATGATGAAAAATCGAATAACCATTCTGTAATTCACCTGAGTCTCTAAGTTCTCCATAGACTCTTTGTCTAAACCCTTCAACCTGGTTAGGTTCCCAAGATATACTTGAAGTAAAAAGAGTTTCTGGTCTCTCGCTGAAATCACTTCTAGCATCCAGTGGCCACTTGCTTTGATTTAAATATAAGACACCAAATGCTGATCCAGAATCAAATATTGCAAGTCCTTGAGAGTTTGCTTGACCAGTTGTTGTTTCTGTTGGGTGATTATGGTAGAATTTATACGACTCTTCATTAGAAGGTGTAGAAAAACTTTTAGTCAAAGGTTGAAGTCTAAGATCTCTTGTTTCACGCCAGACTTTGCTAACAAAAGCAGTCCTTAGTCTTGTTTCTCTTTGATATGCATTAACTTCTGCTGGATAAATAGTTTCTGCATATACAAAACCAAATGGTTGTGCAATATCGTTAGGACCTTCGGGTTCTCTCATGTTCCTTAAAAGGTCATCAAACCTTGTGTTTTCTATGTCTTCCAATTCCAAAACATCCATCAAGTCTCTGTTGGCAAATTTACACATAGCATTACCGTAAGTTACATGCATCTCCACTTCTGACTTAGCTGGTCCAAAAGTTCTTACTTTTGTTGTTTCTAAATTTAAACCATTCTCTAAGGCATCTTCACGCAATTCCCCCAAACGATCTTCTAGCACAATACCATATAACAACCTAACCGGTTTGTACTGACTAGTCACTGGAGGTTCTTGATAATTTGATATCACCCTGTCATTAACTTCCGTTACATTTGAATTTATATTGTGAGGTCTACTATAATTCATAAAAGGTTTACTATTTGGCACACCGTTTCTTAAATGAATACTAATATTGTTGTTCTTATTATGACTTCTAATAATAGGATGTTCGCCACCTCGAATTTGACGCCAAGTTGCGTTGTTATAAGGACTACTACCTGCTAAAAAATGTCGGAACGGAATAAAATCAATATCCTCCCAAGCACCAGGATGCCACGATGGCGTTAGAGTGTTGGTGTCTAAATCTATTGATGCAGTGGCAAGCTGAACAAACTCTAGACCAGCTGGGTTAACTTTCTCTACTATATAATTTAATCTAGAAAAGTTACTAATGTAATGATAATTTTGACCGCTTGCCGCAATAGAGGATACAGATGATGTCAAAAATGAAATTTCTTTTTGATATGTAGACTGTATTGCTCTTGGTACTGCAAAATCGTGCTTATGTCCAATAAAAGAGTCTCTTGTATCTGTAGAAGATGCTGTAATCCAACTATACTGAATCTCATTTCTTGGTATTGGATGAGAAACAAATTTATTATCTTTTGCACTTCCCTTTGTATAAATTGACAATACACCTGGAAGTGTTGATTCTACGTCCTTGATCGCATCTGCTGCTAAATTAGTTGGTACTGCATGAAAAGAATTCTTGCTCATGTCATAGATCGCAACGTTGTAAGAATCATCAGTGCCTGAACCGTTATCTCCATCTCCCATTCTATACCAAGCTTCAAGATATTTTGCAGCAGTATGTCTCGTTAGTTGGTGAGGACCCAAGTTTTGCCCATCTGAGTATATTTCGTAAACTTCATTTGGAGAAAGTTGTTTACTCCAAATCGATAAGTTCGCCATGTGACCCTTAAAAAAGTCACTTGCACTACCATCGTCCCACTCTTGACCTATTGAGACTTTATCATTTGAATCGTTTACTTGTTCTGCAATGTTACTAATAGTGATAGATCCTGGTTGCGCTACGCCGTCGACAAACAACCTAACGCTATTTGATGTTCCCTCATAAGTAAACCCAACCAAGTGCCATTCACCATCATCTACTCTTGTGCTTGAAAGAGACTGCCAAGAGTGTCCCTCCTGGTAGAAAAAGAGTGTACCTGCTGTTACACCATTGTTTGTCGTTGTGCCTTTTATTCCAAAAATTTCTCTATTCGCGCCGCCGGAAGTGTGATGAGACCAAATTGTATGCTGGAAAGACGTGTCAGCAGCAGAATGCTTAATCCATGCAAATACTGAAAACTCGTTGTTATTTTTGTAAATTGTTCTCGTTTCATCAATCTCTAAGTAATCATTTGTGCCATCAAACAAAACCGCCTTTGTGTTGAAATTGACCGTTGAAGTTACAACGTATTTGGTTAACTCATTTCTTTGCACTTTGTGAGATGAAGCAAATCCGTGAGCGGATCCTGACACTATTTCGTAAGACCCTTCCACCAAAGATGACGAGTTTCTTAATCCAAATCTTTGTGAATGTTCTGCGTCTAACTCATTCTTTGCCCCTCTAACCAAAGAATTTCTATGATTCAAACTATTGTAAACTGAATATTCTGCTGCGGCATAGTCTAGATTTGGTCCACCATCTGAATCACCCATAGTTTCTGTTCCACCAGGGGATGAGAACCTGCCCACAATAACATGAGTATTTTTTGCTCTGCTGATCTTCTTTTGATCTAGAATGCCATCTGCCAAAGAAAGAACAGAATCAAAAGAAGATCCGGTGTGACCGTTGTTTGCTGCAAAGTCACTATTATTTTCTTTTCTACCATTTGTAAGAACATACTCATAAACCTCTGAATAGTTTCCTGTTTTATGAAATTCTGCGCCACCACTAAAATTAGTTGAAGTAACAGTTGTGACACCACTCATGTCTATCTTTGTATTACCTGCAGGTCCAGTAGTTCTTTGAGTCAAGATCATTGATCCGCCCGATGTTTCTCTTGCGTCAATATCCAAATCTGACGCTGATATGGCGGCGCGAATTCGGTCACCAACAGAAGGGGCATGACCAGCGGCACCATTAACACCAATTATCACTTTTCCATCTGACTTAGATCCATCAACAGTTGCTACACCGGTCTTAAATATAAATGTAACCGATAAACCATTTGCGTCTGTCAAAACAAACTCTTCGTCATTACTTGGATTTCCGGTCGTAGAAATGGTTCCTGTAGCACGAGCAAAAGACTCTGTTTCGCTTCTTATGTTTCTAATATTGACTGGTCTTCGTACCTTTTCATTCTTATAAAACATAGATCGAGGTCGATCAACAGGTTGATGCAAAAGTTTAATTTTATTTGCAGTAACTTCTAGATTATACGCCTCTGGACGGTGTTCTGGTGTTCTAACGCTTATATCTACATCTCTATGTGGTTTACCGCCAACATGCTTTGAGGTGAAGATACCTTGAAGCGGCACAGAACCTTCTACGTGATATGAATCATGGTGATTATTTGTCATGATCACATTGTCTTTAAACAACGCTAATGGTTGAGAATCCAAAGAGGATGAATAAAGACTGAAAGGCATGATCATATCAATATCAGCATCTAAGTATCCTGTCGTACCTAACGTATCTGCTTTACCACTAAGTCTTTCTTTTTGATTTGACCCAAAAACGTCGTTACATACTTCTTGGTCTTGCAAATCAGAAGCATTAAGTTCTATAGCATCAGAGGTCGATCCAAACTTTATGGTACTTTTATAAAAATTATTTATCTTGTTTGTCTGGATATTCGATCCAACGTCATATGATCGATTCACTTCGACGCCGAATCGATACGGTCTAGAGAATCTTCGCAAAGCATATGTAGATCCAGAAACATCAGAGTTCACCCTCACTCTAATCTTTTCTCTGTTTGCATCGACAAGAGTGTTTGTGCTTAACAAATCACCCCTTTCTGCTCTTTCTTTCCACCACAAACAGTTGTCAGACTGACTGTTTGACAGTGGGGCATGTCCGTGTTCCCAATCGTATAAAAGCTCTCTAAGACCTGCAATAGGAAATACTGGATCTTTTGTTTTAAACTCCAACGTTGGTGCCTTATGCTCATACTTGTTTCTCTCCAAAATATGAGACTCCACCATATTCTTTATTCCTTCAGAACCTGGAAGGGAGAACGGTATGACCTCTTCTAACATCAACCCCAAAGAGTTATCAAACCACTTGTAAAACTCAATATACTTATCAAGGTCTGGGTCTGCTTGCACATTTGAGAAAAATAGAGATCTTAAATAATCTAAACTCTTATATGTTTTACGATACTTGTTAACTGGTTCACCTATTAAATTATTGAACTCTTTGATTGTTGCAAACATCTTAACCATTTCTTCCGATATGGTCTGATACATGCTTTTTTCAAAAGAATAGTAATAGTTTATAGGTCGACTGTCACGAGTAAACCTAACTTTGTCTCTATCTTCAACAGTTACTAAACTTGAATTTAAAACATTCTCTGGCAAGTGTTCCTTTGCTACTGGAAGCACTGTGCCTTTTACAAATTTCTCAGAAGATGCGGGGAATCCAAAACCTACTCCCCCATGATATGTGTTCAAAGCAGTGTTGTTAGGACCAAAAGACCCAGTTGGTTTTCTAGATGTATCTGCTACAAAAAAACTACCATTAGAATCTGATCCTGTTACTTGTGCAAAGTCCCAGTGTAACATCAACGTAGATATTTGACTTATCTGTGTTGTATTGGAACCAGTTTGAAAAAGAAATTCATTTCTAGATGGGTGAATTCTACCATATTCACCAAAACTTAATGAGTGACTTTTAAGTTCTTCATTTTCTAAATACCCGCTCCATGCACGTACAGAATTAATAATCACGTCAGAAGATTGTTGAAGTGTACTATTAAAATTTGTCCTATTTGCACCAGCGTACATTGCTTTTCTAGAAGGAGAAAAGTCTCCAAGGTCTGCAACACTTGCTGATCCTGATAAATCAAAACTTTCTTGCAATTCATCTAAGATATAATTATATCCAGTAAAATTAACAGTGTACGAACCCCTACCACCTGTAAAGTCAGTTGAGGTCACAGTGGTGACTCCGCTCATATCTATTGCTGTATTGCCAGACGTACCGGCAAAATTTTGAGTTAAAGTCATTGCACCGCCAGAGGTTTCAACGACCGTAACCTTTAGGTCAGAAGCAGTAATTGCTGCTCGCATCCTGTCGCCGACAGAAGCAGCGTGACCGGTAGCACCGCTAACACCAATTATAACTTTCCCACCACTCTTTGTTCCGTCTACGGTAGCAACACCTGTTTTGAATATAAAAGTCACAGATGTTCCGGCGGCGTCCGTCAGAGTAAATTCTTCATTGTTACTAGGATTTCCTGTTGTAGTAATTGTACCAGATGCTTTAACAAAAGACACCGCTTGAGACGAATAGGGATACGCATCAGGTTTAATTCTTACTGAAAGTATCCAATGCCTATCATCATAAACATCATTAAAAAATTTTGTTACCAATGTAGGTACATTGCCTGCCGAAGACTTTAAAACAAACTTTGCCGCCTTCTGATCTGATGGGTGATGTACTGCATAAACCTGCAATCCAGCTGAATCATTAGATGCAAAAGATGTATTTCCCGCTGCTTCCGATGGGGTATGCAAACCAAATATAGACGCAGAAGTGAACGTGGTATTAAAGTATCCCTTCAGACCTGATTCTACTTTTAGCGGAAAGACAACATTGGACTCAAAAGTATATGGCGTATATATATCTGCATTACCAGACATATAATGTACATTGCCATAACTTGAAGTTTGTTGAAAAACAGTAGCAGAAAAGTGATCTGGGTGATTAAAATTTATTCCTTTTACCTTTTCTGATTTGTACTGGTATGTATCGCTAAAATTATAAGTGTATCCAGTTGCGTAAAGGTTAGTTTTTATGATCTCATCATCAATGCCGAAGCATCTCATAATATTTCTAAAAGACTGCTCGGTGCCTTTTGTTTTGTAGATGTGAACTATATTGTTATAAATATTTTTGTATATTAAATTTTTAACGTCAGACAAATCTTGCTCATATTCTCGTCCAGCGTCTTTGCTTAATATTCTTTCTATAACATTTGATTCAACAAAAAGATCTGGGGCAATAAACCCAGAGGATCTTAACAACTTATCTGAAAATGGCGAGGGTTTTGAACCACTTAAGTGCTGTGGTGAGGAATAATCCGAATAACCCTTGCTTTTTAAACCTGGTAGTACCTTTGTTTGCATGTACAATGTATCAAAGTAAGAAGATATAATCTGTACAAGTTCTGCCAACTTGCTATCTCCTTTGTACGGATCAGCATCGTCTTGAATCATCCAGGATGGAAAAGTACTAAACAAAGCAGATGAGTTCAGTATATCGTGATTCCTGCCTATGTCCTTTAATTCTTCAAGCAGTGCTACTACTGATGGGTGGTTTGATCTAATTATTGGATCTTCAAACTCGATCACATTTGCACCAGACTGCTTTATTGCAGATCCAGTGTTTCTAGCAGCGTTAGAATACCCAATCCAATTCCCATTTGAAACTCGTCCAGAATAATCTAATACAACTTTATCCGTATCATCGTTGGTGGTTATCCCCTCATTAAACTTATAATACACACCAAGATTGCCACTTATATCCTTGTGAGAAGTTCCTCCAGGTACTTGCGTTCTCCAATTGTCTCCAATCTGCTCACCTGTTCTTTTTATTTTCCAAAATCTGAACTCATCAAGAGAACCAGACAATTTACCCCAACCTATGCCAGTGGAAGAACCGTTTGAAACAGAAGTCACAAGTGCGCCAACGTTAGCGTTCATGTTTACTTTATTTCCTGCGCAAGTTGTACCAGATCGAACACTGTGGTTCAATTTACCATCTATATACAAATTTATTTCTAAATTTGAACCTGTATTGTGGACAGATACTGCATAATGATGCCATTTGTCATCAGCAATCGTTGCTTTCGTTATGTTAGACCCAACAACAACAGACGATGCACCATTTGACCCAGAAGAGTAGGTAACCAAAAAAGGTGACCCACCTGCGTTGCCATCCAGTTCGACCCTGAATCGACCATAGGAACTTCCAAAAGCACTAATATCTGAATCGTTCGTTGCGCAATCAAAAATTACCTCTTTTTGAGTTAAAGAATTAACAAACTCAGACTTTTTCAAATAAAATTCTACAGTATTTCCTTTATCTCCGTCTAGTTTTAAGTTTGATTCCTTGTTCTGTGATTCATCATATACATTACCAACGTGTGGTCCACCTTTTACATAAATATATTCTTTGGTAGCGGGATTGCCATATCCATCAGCAGTTGATGCAGCAGTACTCCACCCGGAAGGAGAAAAGACAACATAACCAGTTGACTTAGGATACTTGCTATTGTAAACATACAAATCTATAAAAGAAGAACTTAAAAACCAGTCCTCTTTTTCCTGTGGGGAGTCGTCATAAGGGTATGTTTGATATATTCTTTTTATCGAATCTTCATAGTACCTTTCAGCGTTGCCAAAATATGCAAAATTTTCAGGTTTTGAATAATCTATTCTTGGAATAAATCTTTTTAAGACTTTTTCTCTAGAAATGACAAAATTATGTGAAAATTCGTCCTCTTTCAATAGAGATTCCGAAGATTTATCTGTTATTAATTTTGTTGATCTATTTGATTTGTCTTCAAAGTACCGTTTTAAACTCATTGATCCACTCTAAACCTAAACTTATCGTTTTGTTCCTTATAATCGTTATCTAAATTATAAACTATAGATATTTCATACAAGTGACCCTTTTCAAATATTGACATATCCACATCAAAATAACTTCCACTAACATCATATGAAAGTTTGGTATATTCTACACTTCCAGTTCCATAATTTATAACAGGAAAATCATCTGCTACTCTAGATATTTTGTAATATGCGTTTTTTATAACTGCTGTTTCTATTTTTTTGCTCGCAACAGTATAAATATTTGGACTCCAATCTCTTTCTCTTATATAAAGTCTTAATCTTGGTTTTTCTTCAGGATTATACGAAGGTTTTAGGTTAAGTATCTTTGAAACATAGTTAAAATCGGGTCTATGACCTTTAGAAAGGTGAGTTTTAGGGTAAATCTCGCCCCTATGATATTCTGTGTTAGAAAACCCATTAGTAAAATGAACAAAAGTAACAGTATCGACACCTGCTGAGATAATCTGGTTGTTTCCAGCAGCACCTTTGACTTTTTGAACTAAATTTACGGTTCCACCGGCAACAGCAGTTGCTGTAATATTAATATCTGATGCGTTTATTGCAGCTGCAATGCGATCACTGACTGCTGCTGCACTACCTGCAGCAGTTTGCACACCTATTATAACATTATCTCCGTCCTTTGCTCCACTTATTACGTCTGAATCTGTCTTAAAAACAAAAGTTATTGAAGTTTGTGCGGTATTTTTTAAAGTAAATGTCTGATTATTGCCTGGATTTCCCGTTGTCGTTATAGAACCGGAAGCAGATCTTTCAAAAAACCACGCATCTGTAACTTTTGTACTGTTTGTAGTAAGGGCAACTTGTGCGCGGTAAATTCCTTTTGAAAAATAAGATGCAGTTATAGGATTTCTTGGTGTGGATGTTGTTATTTCTGTGCCATCGGTATCAAAAAACTTAACAAACATGCTACCAGTGCCGATAACTGGTAAATTATTTAAAGAACCTCTAAAGTAATTGTATAAATATATTGAATTCAAGTTGTCTTGTGCATTCAAGAGAGAACTACTTAGATAAAAATCATTCCTGTCGTCCGTAACTGCACTGTTCCATCTTGCTTCAATCACAGGTCTTTTTAATTCAAACTCGCTACCTCTAGCAAAGAACTTTTTAGTATAAAAAGATGTTGCTAGTGTGCCTTCCTCATAAAGACCTTGCAATGAAACTAACATTCCATTGTTTATAGCACCAGCACCGCCGCCAAGGTTTGCGTCTGCAGTTATGTTCGGTTGACTACCGGCAGTTGTAATTTTTGTATTTCCTCCAAAACCAGCAAGAGATTGAGTAAGTTTCACCAAAGCACTATTTGAAGTTATGGTAAACCTAGAGTCGTGAGCATTTATTGTCTTTACGGCATTTACAAAGTTGGTCGCAATTGTTGTTGTGTTGCCAGAACTAGTGTCAATAAAGATAACCGAAGAATCTGATGTTCCAACCTCTGCATTTGCTATCCCTGAAGACATAAATCTATATTCCCTTTTCAATCCATCTGTACTAATCAAGGTTATATTAGAATTATCTGCGGGAGTATTTGTAAAAGTAAAAGATCCTGTTGCTTTTGTTAATCCCACTCCTGTCTCGCCTTTAATCCACTCTTCAACAAGTCCTGTAATATCTAACTCAAGATCCTCTCTACCACTAGTAAAATTTTGACTGTAAGAAGAAAATCCAGAATCTACTATATTGTTTAAATTCCAAGTGGATCCACCCTCAGATGTCCACAAAACTGCAGAAGAACCTGACTGTGTCGTTTCTCCCGTCACTGTATTTGCTGCTTGAAAACTGTTAAGAGAATATACGGTTACAATTCCAGATGTAGTATTTGTCACTGTGACAGATGGTCCGTTTCCGGTTGCGAGATATCCATTTATTGCATTCACAGTGTTTGTAAATGCTGCCGCGACCTCGATTGCCGTTGTTTTGCCGATGACATCTACTTCGTATTCCTCTCCTGCTAAACTTGGTGCGGATGCAGTTGCGTGATGCTTGAACCAAAAGTTGCTGCGATCACCACCCGGTTCATAAAGAGAGATTGACCCCAAGCGATAATCATAAGCATTTGGTTTTACAAAAGTAAACTTGTTAATATTTGCGGAGGCAGCGTCGGAACAAGACAACCAGTTTGATGCCCCTGTGTCTAAAAATGTCTCCATGTCTAGACCATAACCCTCATCCCATTCTTGCGCGATGGGCAAAACATCTAAAACAAAGTTTTTGGGTACACTCTGACCATGCTCCGCATTAAACAACCTTAGTACGAAGTTTACACTTCCAGACTTAGGAATATTCCCAGTACCTCTTTTTTCTGCAATTTCTTTAATTGGAAAATCAATTAAAGTTCTCATTTTTTCTACAGATTTTTTAGACTGTTGTCCAAATATAGAAAACACCTCAACTATATCTGATTGACCCATGTTAGAACTTGTTGCTCTTTTCTGTAAGTCAAACTTGTAAGCATTAGTGATCGTGTTGTCTTTATTAGAAGTGAACCTTTTTATTGCCATTAAACTACTCTTCCTACTAAATCAGATGTTGGATACTTTACTTCAAAAACATGATCAAAAGGTATGCCAACATATCTACCATCAGGTGAAGTA
>MDTD01051765.1_pt1 | contig 11090 bp, 9 predicted proteins | sample 811221 | NCBI WGS metagenome assembly MDTD01 (sample SAMN05326646, study PRJNA326480) | marine metagenome | isolation source: seawater | place: Pacific Ocean: South West | collected 2011
GCCACCGAAACATTCGTTGTGAATGATAATGTCGTATGCCTTGGCCCAATCTTTCTTTTCGTAGACCGGAATCTTGACGTTACGATCGGTGCCGCCCTGGTATTTGACGTCGAAGGTGATGTTGGCCCGGGCGGAAACGCCCTTGGCGATGATGCCGGACTGGTTGCCGTAGTCGTGGCAGCAGCCGCCGGTGATGATCAGTGCACGGAGCGGTTCGGCGGCCTGACTGGGGGTGACCAATCCTGCCGTGGCGAAGACGATTGAAAAGACGGTTGCCCGCAAGAGTGACGAGTTCATGCGCGGGAGCTTCCGCGAAATGGTTGGTCACATCAAGCCCCGACGGGGCGGTCGGCATTCAGTGGGGATTGTCGGAGGGCAGGAGAGCCGTCTGAAACCAAAACTGCATGATCTTGGCGATGGCGGCCTGCAGTTCCTCGAAATCCACCGGCTTGTAGGCGTAGCTGCAACAGCCCAGCCGGTAGAGGTCGCGGACATCCTTCTCGTTTTCCGAGGTGGAGAGTACCTGCACCGGGATCGAGCCGAGGGCTTCGTTTTGTTTGATCGCCTCCATCACATCGCGGCCATCCATGGCCGGCATGTTTAGGGCCAGCAGAATCAGGTCCGGACGCGGTTTGGTTTTTTGCTCCACGAATTGGTCGAGATACTTCATGCACTCCACGCCGGTCGGCACGTAGCTGAGGTTGAATTTGACGCCGCATTCCTTGAGGCATTCCTCGATCAACAGCGCGTCGGTGGAGTTGTCGTCGACGAGAAGGATCTCCGCGGGGCGGTTGAATTCGGCGAAGTGTGGCATTGATCTCGGCTACTGAGTTTTCAGGGTGAAGTAAAACGTGCTTCCTTCGCCCGGGGTTGAGGTGAGGCCAAGCTGTCCTCCGTGTCTGCGAACGATACGCCGGCAGATCGCCAGCCCGATGCCGGTTCCCGGGTATTCCTCACTGGTGTGCAGGCGGCGGAACACCTCGAAGATTCGGTCGAAGTATTCCGAGGGGATGCCGATTCCGTTGTCCGAGATCGACACCCTAAAATAGTCCTCCACCGGTTCGCAGCCGATGTTGATGACGGGGCGATCCTTGTCGCAATACTTGATGCCGTTGCCGATGATGTTTTGGAAAAGTTGCATCAATTGACCGCGGTTCCCCATGACACATGGCAGAGAGTTGCAGTTGATCTCTGCCTGTGTTTCCTCGATGGAGGGCTTGAGGATCTCAAGCACACTTTCAACGACGGCGTTCAGGTCGACTTCGCTGAAAGCCTGCGGCTGGGACTCGATCCGGGAGAATTTCAGGATGTCTCCGATCATCGTTTTCATTTGCCGACAACTGTTGATGATCCGGGAGACGAGGTCTTTTGTGGTGTCATCAAGCAGATGTTCGTGCTTGATTTTCAACAGGCTGGAGCAACCAGAGATGCCTCGGAGTGGCGTCTGCAAATCGTGCGAGGCGGCGTAGGCGAACTGTTCCAGCGCTTCGTTGCTCTGCATCAATTCCACATTCGATTTTTCCAATTCCTCCGTGAGCTGTTTGCTGCGTCTGCGGTTTTCCAGTTCCTTGGTGATGTCCCGCCCGATCCAGCAAAGGCCGAATTGACCCTCGTATTCGTAGTAGGACGCACTGCAGTCGATCATCAGTTCCGACCCGTTTTTGTGCATGGACCGCAAGCGAAACCGCCGGTTGGTTGAGGAGAATTCTCTTTGCGTCAGCAGGTAGCCTACAGTTCTGTCAAATGTCTTGTGATAGCGTTTCGGGATGATGAGTTCCTTCAACGGTTGGCCAAGCGCCTCCTCCTCGCTATGGCCGAGCATGTTTTCGGCAGCTTGATTCCAAATCATAACGCAACCAGTGTGGTCGACCGCAACGATCGCGTCGATGGAGCTGCTGATCAGTGCGCGATAGTTTGCTTCCTGAATGCGAAGTTCGCCCGTGAGTTTTTTATTCGCCTTTTCCGCTGCCCGTTGCTGGGTGATGTCGCGAAAAAAACAGCTCATCCCCACGATGTTGCCCTCGGATATCAACGGGCTGGTGGTGGCCTCAGCGAAAAAAACGTCTCCGTTCTTTCGTTTGCAGCGTAGTTGCAAACGGCGGTCAAAAAACGGGCCGTCGCCCTGCGTCTTGAACCGCTCAAGCTGCGTGTTGAAAAATCGCTGGTATTGATTCGGAATAATGAGTCCGGCCAGTTCCGCGCCCATGGCCTCCGCCTCGGGATACCCGAAGATTCGCTCTGCCTGTGGGTTCCAAAAAACCACCCGACCGGAGTAGTCCAGGGCAAACACGGCATCCTGCGCGGAGTCGAGAATCCGATTCAGGTTGGTGTTATCTGTGCCGAGTGAGGCCTGAACTTGGGGCGACATGCGGGAGTGCCTGTGTTGTGAATCAGCGCTTGGCCAAGCGGCGGCTATTCTGCCAGTGCCGGGAACTTGGCCAGCAGGCGCTTGTCGAAGGTCTTGGGGTGACCCTCGTTGGCCTGATTGGGGCCGGGTGTGGTGCGGCCGTTTTTAATCGCCTTGGCCAGGGTCTGAACCAGCTCGACCACCAACTTCGGGTGCTTGGCCTGTAGGTTGTTTTTCTCCGCAGGATCACTCTCTAGATCGTGTAGTTGAACCATTGGCAGGTTCGGATTATTTTTGGCGTTGTTCGGGCGGGGCGCGCTCCATCCGCCGGAGCCGGGGCAGAGGGTGAGCTTCCATTTGCCGCGCCGGATGGCGAACGATCCGTTGATGGAGTGGTGAATGGTGAACGGCCGCGCCTTGGCATCCGCTTGGCCAAGCAGGGCGGGCAGAAACGAAAACGAATCCTCGGCGGCGTTGTCGGGAAGTTTTTTGCGATTGCCGATTATGTCGTCCAGTGTTGCAAACAGATCGGTGGTACAGATTGTCTGATCCGAAACGGTGCCGGCTTTGACTTTGGCTGGCCAGCGAACGAGGAAAGGCGTGCGGTGGCCGCCCTCAAAAATATCCGCCTTGTGTCCGCGCCAGTCTGCATTGGGCTTGTGGCCTTGGCTTTCGAGGTTGGGGATTTTCGCCTGCGGTGAGCAGCCATTGTCGGCGGTGAAAATGACCATCGTGTTTTCCACCAGTTTGTTACGGTCGAGCGCCTTCAGCACCTCGCCGACGACCCAGTCGGTCTCCATCAGGAAATCACCGTATGAGCCGAGTCCGGATTTGCCCTGCCAACGCTTGGCCGGGACGATCGGTGTGTGCGGGCTGGTGAGCGGCAGGTAGAGGAAAAACGGTTTGCCCTTAGCCTTGGCTCGGGCGTCGATGTACTGGCCGGCTTCGCGCGCGAAATCCCGCAGGCAGTCGATCGCCTCAAACTTTTCCCCGCTTGGCCCCGGTCGGTGAAACGCCTTGGTCACCGTGGCCCATTCGGTCGGTTTGTCATTTTTCAAATAGACGTAAGGGAACATGTCGAGCGACGCCGGGATGATGAACGACTCGTCGAAGCCGATCGCCAGCGGGCCGCCGTTGACCTTTTTGCCATAGTCAATCTGCCAGCCGTCGCCCTTGGTCGGGCCGGTTTTGGCCTGGCGCTTCTCGCCGTTGGGCAGCATCTGCCAGCCAAGGCCAAGGTGCCACTTGCCGACCACCGCAGTGTGGTAATGGTTTTGTTGCAGGAACTTGGCCACCGTCAATCTGTCCTCCGGGATCAGTGGCTCCGACAGGCCCCAAAGCACGCCGCTCTTTAGGTGCGTCCGCCAATTATAGCGTCCGGTGACGATGCCGTATCGGGTGGGCGTGCAGACCGACGACGTCGTGTGCGAGTCGGTGAACCGCATGCCCTCTCTGGCCAGGCGATCGCAGTGTGGCGTCGGCGCCTTGCCGCCTGCATGGGAGAGGTCGCCGTAGCCGAGGTCATCGGCGAGGATGTAAATGACGTTGGGCCTATCCAGCGCCAACGGCTTGGCCAAGCCGGCCGCCAAGACAAGAATCGCGAGCAGTGCTTTGCAAAAAGGCATGCCCCTCCTTATCGCAGAGGCGCCGGCCAATCAATTCGAGAGTGAGTAGCCAAGCGAGGTAGGGATGGCTGTCCCAGCCGTCCTAGGTCTCCGAGGGTGGTGTTTTTTAACACAGAGTCCGCAGAGGCGCAGAGCAACGCAGAGGATGTTTGAGAAATCAAATTTCGAATTTGTTTAGCGTTTCGAATTTAGGGTTTCGGATTTAACCCGAAGAGTTGTCCACGATTGACGCCGTCGTTTGTCTTCGGGATGCTCGCCGCGTGAAATTCCTGTTTTTGTTTTGGTTCGCGCTTGGCTTTGTGTCGCTTGGCCAAGCGGCCAAGCCGAATGTTGTTATTCTTTTCACGGATGACCAAGGCACGGTGGATGCCAACTGCTACGGGTCAACCGATCTCATTACCCCGAACATCGATAAACTGGCGGCGACCGGGGTGCGGTTTACGCAGGCGTATGCACACACAGTCTGTTGCCCGGCGCGGGCGGCGTTGCTGACCGGGCGGCATCCGCAACGGGGCGGTGTGGTGCACTGGACGCAGGGCGACATGAATTCTGCCAAGGGCATCAACATGGCGCTGGAAGAGGTGACGCTGGCCGAGGCACTGAAGCCAGCCGGCTACCGTACCGCCCTCTACGGCAAATGGCACCTTGGTGCGCATCGCGACTACGGTCCGAAAAAGCAGGGCTTCGATGAGTTCTTCGGCATTCGCGATGGGTTCATCGACAACTACAACCATTACTTTCTGCACGGCACCGGTTTCCACGATTTGTACGAGGGCACCACACCGGTGAAGGCGCCGGGACTTTATTTCCCCGAACTGATGGTGAAGCGCGCGCTGAAGTTCATCGACGCAAACAGGGAACGTCCGTTCTTCCTCTACGTGCCGTTCAACATTCCGCACTACCCGGAACAGGCGCTCCGGCGTCACGAGGCGTTGTACAAGGATGTGAAAGATCCCGCGCGCCGGTCGTATGGTGCGATCATGACTACGACAGACTATTACATTGGGCAGGTGATCGATCGGTTGGAGAAAAACGGGCTGCGAGAAAACACGATCATCATTTTCATGAGCGACAATGGGCACTCGGAGGAAACCGGCAATCGCATTCGCGTGGACAATCACAAAAGCGGTTATCCGAAGGATCACTTTTATGGGGCGAGTGGAGGTGGAGCCACCGGCAAATGGATCGGGCAAAAGGGCACTTTTCTCGAGGGAGGCGTTCGCGTGCCGGCAATTATCAGTTACCCGTCCAAGCTGCCGAAAGGGGAGGTGCGGGGGCAGGTGATCACGGCGATGGACTGGTTTCCTACCGTGCTCGATTTGTGCGGGGTGAGGCAACCTGCCAATGCCCCGAAATTGGATGGCCAAAACCTGATGCCTATCGTCGAACAAAAGGACGCGAAATCGGAATACAAAAAACTACACTTCGCGTGGGGCACTCAGTGGGCTGTCCGCGAGGGCGACTGGAAGCTGATCGGCAACACACGCAACCCTCGTGTCTCCCTGCACAACCTTGCCGATGCCAAGCCAGAAGTGAAGGATCATGCGAAAGAAAAACCGGCGATCGTCGCAAGACTAAAGGCGCTCCACGATGAGTGGGCGAAGGAGGTCGCCCAAAAATAGCGCTTGGCCAAGCGCGGGTAGGGACGGCTGTCTCAGCCGTCCTCGGAAAGGCATTCGGCTTCGGCGAAGCGTTACGAGACACAGATTTCACGGATTTGCACAGATCAATCGTATTGTGCAACGGTTTGGAGAGCACACGCCGCTGGCGTGAGGCGGCCGGCGGCTCGCCGGACGCTGGTTTCTTTGTTTTTGGCGAGCCGCCAAAAACCGCACGCGAGCCGCGTGCGCTCCCCGTGAGGTTTAGCGGCAACCTAAGCGCAGAGCATGCAGAGGAAGTTTCCATTTTTTGAAATTGGAATTTGTTTAGCATTTCGAGATGAGGATTTTGGATTTAAAAAAAGCGCTTGGCCAAGCGCGGCTGGGGCTGGAGGATGCGCCTCCGCATGAAACCGTTTATTCTGCTGTCGATGACGCTGGCCTGCCTTGCTCAGGTCGTGCCGTCGTGGGCGGCGGAAATGCCGGCAAAGTGGGCGTTTGAGCCGCTTCGCGAAGTGTCGGTACCGGCTGGAGAGGGGCACCCAATCGATGGATTTGTACGGCGGCGCTTGGCCAAGTCCGGCTTGACGCAAAACGGACCGGCGACTCCGGGAGCGTTGGTGAGGCGGTTGCATTTCAACCTCATCGGATTGCCTCCGAGTCCGGAGTTGATTCAATCGTTCGAACAAAACGCAACAGAGGGGGCGTATCTCAGATTGGTGGACGAATTGCTGGCCTCGCCATCGTACGGGGAGCGCTGGGCGCGGCATTGGCTGGACGTCGCTCGGTACGGTGAGAGCAACGGCTTCGAGTACAACGAGCCCCGCCGCAACGCCTGGCCGTATCGCGACTGGGTGATCAACGCTCTCAACGCCGACATGCCATTTGATGAATTTGCGCGAATGCAGTTGGTGGGGGATGTGCTCAAGCCAGGAACAGAAGGCGCGGCCGCTGTGGGATTTCTCGTCGCGGGAATGCACAACACCGTGTTGCCGGCCAATATCGTGCTCAAGCAACAGGCGCGCGCGGATGAACTGGGCGAGATGATGGGTGTGGTCGGTCAGTCGTTTCTTGGGTTGACGATCCAATGTGCGCGATGCCATGACCACAAGGTTGACCCGATTTCGACCGAGGAATATTACTCATTTGCGGCAGCGTTTACGGGAGTGCATCACGGCGAACGAAACATCAAGGGAGGCGCTCCACAAAAATTGTTCACGGTGAAAGCCAGCAGACCGACGACGATGCGAGTACACCTGCGGGGCAACGCCGCAACGCTTGGGGAGGAGGCGCTCCCTTCGGCGGTATCGGCGGTGCGCGGCATGTCACCCGACCTCAAGCTTACCTCGGCGACGCCGGATTCCGATCGACGCCGGGCAATGGCGGACTGGATTACTCATCGTGAAAATCCACTGTTCAGTCGGGTCATCGTCAACCGGGTTTGGCACTGGCATTTCGGACGGGGATTGGTGAACACACCGAGCGATTTTGGCGCGAGCGGCACGCGCCCCAGTCATCCAGACTTACTCGACTGGCTGGCCGGTTGGTTTCGAGACAACGGTTACCAAATGAAGGCGTTGCATCGCCTGATTGTGACCTCGGAAATCTACCGGCAGTCGGCCCGTGTAAACACGGCTGCGTTGCAGGTGGATCGTGACAACAGGCTGCTGTGGCGCTTTAGCCCGCGCCGCGTGGAGGGGGAGGTGCTTCGGGATTCGCTATTATACGCCTCCGGCGAACTCAATCCGCAGCAGGGCGGCCCCGGGTTTGAGGACGTAAAGGAGATCTATTTTAACGCCGGGCGTTATTATCATCCGATTCATCGTGAAGGGCCTGAGTTTGACCGGCGCAGCGTCTATCGCTTTTCACCGCGCGGCGGTCGGGATTCGTTGCTGGACGGGTTTGATTGCCCCGACCCCTCGACGACCACACCGGCCCGCGCAGTGACCACCACGCCGTTGCAGGCGTTGAGCCTGCGCAACAGTCCAATCGTCTGGCGCTTGGCCAAGCGCTTGGCCAAGCGGGTGGAAAATGAGGTCGGTGAGGAAATTGCCGCGCAGATTGATCGGGCTTGGGCGCTGTGCCTCGGCCGTTCGCCCGATGCGGAGGAGCGGCAGGCGGCGATGGTCTTGGTTCGCGAACATGGCCTTCCCGCCCTTGGCAGAGTGTTGTTTAACAGCGGGGAATTCGTCGTCATCGAGTGACATGAAATTAGGGAGATATAATCAACCGGACTCGCAGGCTCGGCCCTCCCATTCAAGCCCAGGGCAGTCGTGGAGGGACGAGCCTGCGAGTCCGCTCAAGCTCAGCCGTCGCCGGTTTTTCAATTGGGCAGTGCAGGGGTTGGGTGCGACCGCAGCAACGACTCTGCTCGGGGGGCAACCTCAATTCGTTCCCAAGGCCAAGCGCGGAATTAATATTTGTCTCGTCGGCGGGTTGAGCCAGATCGATTCGTTCGATTACAAACCCGACTTGGCCAAGCACCATGGACAGGCGCCGAGCATCAAGAATATCGATCCCTTTTTTGGCAAGGTGGGTCGTATTCGGAAAAACGACTGGGCGTTTCGGCAGCACGGCCAAAGTGGGCTATGGGTGTCGGAGTTGTTTCCGCACCTGGCCGGCGTCGCCGACGAGTTGACGGTCATCCGGTCGATGTATGCGGACACCGGGAACCACACTCCGGCTTTGTTTTTGCACAACAGCGGGTTTCCGGTGAACGGGTTCCCTTCGCTTGGCAGTTGGCTGAGTTACGGGCTGGGCACGGTTACTGAGTCGCTGCCGGCATTTGTGGTGCTGCCGGATCGACGCGGTGCCCCCAGCGGCGGCGCGTCGAGTTGGAGCAGCGGTTTTCTGCCCGCGGCCCATCAGGGGGTTGCATTCGGGGGAGGTGCACAACCGGTGCGGGATTTGTTCCCCCCCGGCAAACCGGACGGCGCGGCTGAAGCGGCAGGGGCGGACCTACTTGGCTTGATCAACAACAAACAACTGGCACGACTGGGTGGTGCGGAGGATTTGCTTCGGGCGCGTATCCGCAGCTACGAGTTGGCCGCGCGCATGCAGTTGTCCGTCCCCGATGCGGCGGATATCTCAAGCGAGCCGAAGTCGATCACCCAAATGTACGGGCTGGACGGCAAGATGACCGGAGATTTTGCGCAGAACTGTATCCTTGCCCGGCGATTGCTCGAGCGCGGAGTGCGGTTCGTGCAGCTATACTCCGGCGGTCCATTGGGAGGCAACCCGCGCACGAGTTGGGATGGTCACGAAAAGATGGTGCCCAATCACACTCGTGAGGCGGCCCGGATCGACCAGCCGGTCGCTGCGTTGCTGAAAGATTTGAAACAGCGCGGCATGCTGGAGGATACGCTGGTGACGTTTACCACCGAGTTCGGTCGCACGCCATTTACTCAAAGCCCAGCCGAGACACTGGGTGACGGGCGTGACCATAACCATCCCGGGTTCACCGTATGGATGGCCGGCGGCGGGGCACGCCCTGGGATGGCGTATGGTGCCACCGACGAGATCGGCTATCGCGCCGTGGAAAACCGGGTGAGTTGGCACGATTTTCATGCGACGGTGCTGCACCTCTTCGGCCTCGATCACGAGCGGCTCACATTTTACCACAATGGCATCCAGCGTCGTCTGACCAACGTGCATGGTCACTTGATCCACGACGTGCTGGGGTGAGGATGGGTTGACCGCCAGTCGTCGCCTTGGTCATTGCCCAAGCCTGAGGGCAGTGATACTTTTTCCGCATGCTGACTAGCTACATCAAAAACGCCATGGCCGCAGCCCATTACGAATTAATGGAGGACGGTCGGTATTTTGGCAGCATACCCAAGTGCAAAGGTCTTTGGGCGGAGGCCGATTCGCTGGACGAGTGCCGGTCAATCTTGCAAGCGACACTGGAGGATTGGATTTTGTTGGGATTGCAGTTAGGGCATCGATTGCCGGTCTTGGGTGGCGTGAGCTTGAATCGGAAGAAATTCCCCCATGCCCAAGCCCGTTAAACGTAGGGAGCTGATTCGCCGATTGCGCAAACTGGGTTGGGAAGGGCCTCATCAAAGAGGATCGCACCCATTCATGATCAAGGACGAGGTGAGACTGACAATCCCCAATCCACACAAGGGCGACCTCGATTGGTCGCTCGTGAAACGCATCCTCCGGTTGGGTGGGATTACACAACAGAAATGGGATTCTGCCAAATGAATCGGTGCGATTCATGAAAATGTAGAACAGTAAATAATGCGCGTTCACATTCTTCAACATGTTCCCTTTGAGGGCATCGGGTGCATGGGGCTGTGGTTGGAGTCCCGTAATGCGGAGGTGACGTACACGAGGTTTTACGAGTCGCCCGAATTGCCGAATGTGACTGGGCTCGACTTGGTGCTCATCATGGGCGGACCGATGAATGTGCCGGACGAGACGGCGCATCCATGGCTGGTCGCCGAAAAGACGTTTGTAAGGGAGGCCATCGATCAAGGGTTGGCTGTGCTGGGAGTTTGTCTTGGAGCGCAAATCATCGCTGACGTCATGGGTGCTCGTATCTTCCCGAATGAATACAAGGAGGTGGGCTGGTTTCCGGTCGAGGCAGTGAGTGGTGGTGAAGGCGTGTTTGCTTTTCCCGAGCAGATGATGGCTTTTCATTGGCACGGCGACACGTTTGATCTTCCCGAGCGAGCGGTGCGCTTGGCCAAGAGCGAGGGCTGCGATAACCAAGCGTTTCAAGTTGGGGGAAATGTGATCGGCCTCCAGTTTCATTTGGAGATCACTACAAAAGCGACCGAATTGATGATTGGGAATTGCCCTGGCGACTTGGCCAAGGGGCGTTATGTGCAGACTGCAGAGGCCATGCGCGAATCCACCTCAGCCCACGCCGAGGCGGCCAATCGGGTGCTGTTTTCTCTGCTCGATTATTTGACGAGCTAACTTGGCCAAGCGGATGGGACGGAGTAGAGTCTGGCCGTGAACCTGACTTTGAAAATGAACCTAATTCATTCCACTACAAATTGGATCGCTGTTGCCGCACTTAGTTTCGGCATTTTTACCACCGGGGCACAGGCTGCGGATACCAAGGCGGACAAGGACGGATTTGTCACCATCTTCGACGGTAAAACCCTCAATGGCTGGGAAGCAACCCCGGCCAAGAGCGCCCCGGCTTGGGAGGCGAAAAACGGCGCCATCGTCGGTACAGGCGACAAAGGTCGCGGCTATCTGACTTACAGCAAAAATAAAAATGTCGCCGACCTTGAGATGAAATTCAGCTACCGCTTTCCCGGCAAAGGCAACAGTGGGGTAAGCATTCGCGCGATTCCGGACAAAACCGGCCGCCGGGATTTTCAAAGCTACCACGCTGACCTCGGCCACGTGGGGATTGGAGGGAAGGTGTTGGGCGCATGGGATTTTCACACCCCCGGTCGCCGCGAGCATCGTTGTTTTCGGGGCGACGTTTTGGTGATCGGCAAAAACGACGAGCCGACGATCACGCCGGTCAAGAACGGTCTCAAGGTGTCCGACATCAAA
>MDTD01182248.1_pt1 | contig 11090 bp, 10 predicted proteins | sample 811221 | NCBI WGS metagenome assembly MDTD01 (sample SAMN05326646, study PRJNA326480) | marine metagenome | isolation source: seawater | place: Pacific Ocean: South West | collected 2011
CGGTGCTGACGGCCCTGGCCGATGCCCATTACAACAATCCCCGGATCTGCCTGAAGCTCATCGGCCCTTTTCTGGATCTGCGGCGGGGGGATTTTTCCGCCAAACGCCTGTACCGGAATTTTTTAGACCGCCCTGATCTTGCGCCGTCTGACACCGGTGGGGCAGAAGAGCCCTACGTGAACCGTATCCATGATCGGATCAGGGACCTGATGGGACCGGATGAGACCTATGATGCGCCCATTGTTGCTGAGGGGGCGCCCCGGGGAATTGTCCCGGGGAAAAAAGCGTCCGGGACCCTTGGGGATCGCCTGGCGGTAAGTGACGTGGCCGGGGCGGATATTCCCATCGGAAACGGTGAGGGGCGCAGCAGGGAATATCTCCGCCAGATGGGGCGTCTGCCGGCCAAAGGAATTCGTATCCTTGTACCTGCGGCCAAAGGAGGGGCTTTTGCCGGGGTGTCGTTTTTTTCTGCAATGGTAAGCGGTATGGCAGGCCTTTTGAAAAAAGGTGCGGCCGGTACCGGGCAACTTATAGGGCATCTGGTTCGGGACCGGGAACGCACCGGGAGATATATAAAAACAATTTTAATGGGGATGCTTGGCATCTGGCTGGTATTTTTCGTCTGGAGTACCCTGTCCCATATGCTGGGTACGGAAAGGACCGAGCAGCCGTCAACCAAGATTGACATTGAGATCAACAAGCCCTTTACCATCCAGGTGGCCGCCTATCTCAAGCAGTCCCATGCCGACCGGTATGTGGCAGCTCTTGCCGAAAAAGGCATCACCGCCACCATCAAGAAAACCGGTGGCGGCGGCAAAACCTGGTATCTGGTCAGAATTTCACAGTTCCCGGACAAAAAAACCGCGGCGGATTACGGCAACCGCCTCAAGGCGGAAAAGATCATCGACGACTTTTTTGTCAGCAATAAATAAGACGCCTATAGATTGACCACCTTATCGGCGTACTGCATGGCGGTAACAATATCCAGCATGTTTGTGGTCTCGCCCACGGCCTTTTCCTCCATCAGCCCTAAATGGGTGAGGCAGGCCCCGCAGACCAGGATGGTGATGCCGTCTGCTTCCAGGGCCTGAAGCTCTTCCAATACCTTCGAATTCCCCGTGGACAGTTTGACGCCGTGATTGACAAAGACCAGCCGCCAAAGGTCACTGCCCATCTCTTTCAGAGTTTTGATGAAGTTGACCATGAGTTTTCCCCCGAGTTCATCATCCCCCCGGCCGATGGTATCGGCAGATACCAGAATCATTATTTTTCTGCCGGCCTCAGGTACGGGGCAGTCGATTTCGGGTGCAGCGGCCCCGGCCGGCAGCTTGCCTGCATCCGTGGCGTCTCTTGTGCCTTCCACGGCAGACGTCATCCCGTCGGAATCCACACCGATTTCAAAACCGTGGTAGGAGAGAAACCGGCTGACGTTTTCCACGGCAGCATCGTTGTCCACCAGGACCCGGATACGGGTCAGGGCATTTTGTTCAAGGCATTTTTTTGTTTCCAGCACCGGAGCCGGGCAGTCCAGCTTTCTGCAGTCCAGTTCTTTATAGACTGGGGCTTTATCATTCGAGTCTTTTGTCATTTTCTTTATCCTTAAGGTCGTTGTCGGTTGGTGTGAACGTATCCTAGTGCCTCTGACTTTATAAAGTCAAATCGGGAAAATCAATGTCGGCGGAGGGCGGGGATTGAGAATCTGAATACCGGAGAAGATGATTAACAAACTGAATAAAATTCATTTGACTTGAGGGGCATTTGCCCCCATAATCTGCCCCTGAATTGCCTGCCGCGGGGCAGGACACCCATAGACCAACCTATGAACTGCCATGGGAGAATTGCCATGATCGTTATTTCAAATGTCCACTATCCCCCGGAGAGCACCCGGGAAGTTGCCAAACGGTATCTTACAGCGCCGGCCCTGCCGGACTATATCACCAAGAAGGGACCCTACGTTTCTTCCAGCACGGACAAGGGCATCCATTCCATCACCTACTACGAGATGGAAAACCATAGATTGCCCGAAGCCCTTCTGGCCATCGGGGAGAGCCTGTCCGTCTATTTCGGCGTTCCGGGATATACCTACGACATCAAGCCCTACTTTGAACTTGAAGAAGGACTGAGCATCTTAGGATTGTAGGACGTTTTACATCTGGTCCGTTGATATGTCTGCGGCCCGGGCCTTGGCCCAGCCGCAGATTTTCTCGAATTTTGAAAATTTCCAGGTATAGGGGAAATTGCGGCACTGACGCGGTTTGGCCCCCTGGATACGGCAGCCTTCGGGGGTGAGAAAAATGCAGGCCCCGTCCGGCTGTTCGGTGAGGGACAGGGTCTGTCTGTCCCAGGTCACCCGGGTGTACTGCTGGATAAAGTCATAGACATCCATCTGGAGAAAACCGGCAATGAGATCCGGTTCCTCCGGCTGCAGCCGGACATAGCCTTCCTCCCGGCAGCAGGCCTGGCACCTGATGCACTTAAAATCCTTGAGCGCTGTCTCCATTTCTTTTGACATGGGAGAACATTAAGCGGCATCTGGCCTGCCGTCAAGGGCCGTGAGATCCTGTTGCCCATTGACGGATCCCGATTCTTTAAGGATCAGGGCCACAAGGTCCGCCGGTGTCAGGCGTTTTCTGGACAGGCGGAAGGTATTTTGCTCCATCACCACTTCCGCCGGCATGGGCCGCAGGTTATAGGTGCCGCCCATGGCGTAGCAGTATGCGCCGGCATCCCTTATGGCCAGAAGGTCGCCCTCCCTGATTTCCGGCATGGTTCGTTCCGCAGCGAACAGGTCGCCTGTTTCGCAGATATTGCCGCAGATATCGTACACGCCCGGAGCGCCGCCCGGGTTGGAAATATTGTCAATTCGGTGCCAGGCATCGTAGAACATGGGGCGGATGAGCTGGGGAAAGCCTGAGTCCGTGCCGCAGATGGTTCTGCCGCGGTTCTGCTTGATGGTGTTCACCAGGACCAGGAGGCTGCCCGCCCTGGCGGTCAGGTACTTGCCCGGTTCGAACCACAACCCAAGTTCCCGGCCGTAGGCGCTGCAGAACTGCCTGAAAAGATCGGTGATTTCCCGTCCCATTTTTTCGATGTTGATGGGGGCCTCCTCCGGCATGTAATCCACCTTGAAACCGCCGCCGAAATCAAGAAATTCCAGGTCCGGGAAGTTCTCCCGGGTGGCGATTTCCATGATCCGCCGCATAGCCCGGAGAACTGAATCCGCCTTCTGCAGTCCGGAGCCTGTGTGCTCGTGGAGCCCCACCACTTTCAGCCCGGCTGAATGAACAATGGCGGTCACCTTATCCACATCTTCTGTCAGGATACCGAATTTGGTGAGATCCCCACCGGTTTTTATCTTGTCATGGGCACCGTCCACCACGTCAGGATTGATACGCAGGCAAACCCGGGTGCCGGGGTAGGCTTTGGCATAGCGTTCCAGCCGGGACAGGGACCCGATGTTCATCAGTACACCTGTGGCGGCAATCTCATGCATCTCCGCATCCGTGATATTGTTGGCCGTATAGATCACATCCTTCGTATCGAACCCCAGGGCCTGTGCCATGGCAATATCGCCGGGGCTGACAGCATCGATGCCGGACCCCATATCCTTGAGGGTGGCCAGCACGTCCCGGTTATAGTTGGCCTTCATGGCATAGCAGACTTTGAGCTTTGGCCAGTCAAAGGCGGATGCGAACTTTGTATACTGGGCCCTGATCTGGTCCAGGTCGTATACGTATGTCGGTGTGCCGTATCGGTCTGCGATGGCGGCTAAGGTCTCTTGTGTCATGGGGATGCGCTCCTTTTAAATTTAAGGAGAAGTATGGACACGAAATGAGACGATGTCAAGAATATTATTCTTGACTTGATAGGTTTTATAAGAATAATGTTCTTATCAAATCAAACAAACAGATTAATATTCGGTGCGCTCAGGGTCTCAGGCGGGTCTGATAGCAGCCGGTCCAGATTTTCCCGGATACCGTCCATGGTATCGGCCTTCATCAACTGTTTGAGGATGGACTGTGAAAATTTAAAGTTGGCGCAAAAATAAGGGGCCAGTTTTTTGAACATTTTCACTGCAAAAAAATCTTCATGGTAGAGGCTGAGCAGATCTGCCATCCGCAGGGCCGTGGTATGATAGATGTCCGGCCCCGGCTCAAAGCCGTGACTCCACTGGGCAAAGATCCAGGGCTTTGCCACAGCCATCCGGCCCAGGGAAAGCCCGTCGCAGCCGGTGGTTGACACCATACGGATACCGTCTTCAGCCAGGAAAAGGTTGCCGTTGCCGAACACCGGGATATCAACGGCCCGGGTTACCTTGCCGATAATCTCCCAGTCCGGCCGCCGGCTGCGGCGGTCCGGGGCCACCCGGGGATGGAAGGTCAGGGCATCGGCCCCCGCCTTTTCAAACGCCTGGCCCATGGCCACGGCAAACTTGGGATCATTGGCCCATCCGGTTCTGTATTTGACCATCACAGGGCAGGACACCGCCTCCCGGACGGCTGAGACAATGTCCACGGCCCGTTCCGGGGTCTTCAAGAGCGCGGCCCCCGCCCCCTTTTTACAGATGGCGGCCACGGAGCAGCCGAAGTTGAGATCCACCCCGAAAAAGCCTTCATCCTCAATGCGGCGGGCTGCCCGGGCCATGCTTTCAGGATCAGCCCCGAAGATCTGGCAGACCGTGTGGTGAAGTTCCTCCGGCCGCCAGGTGAAAACATGGGATACTTTGGGATTTTCAGTGGGAACGGCCTTGGCCGAGCACATCCCGGTGAACAGAAGGCCGAATCCCCCGAATTCCGTCACCAGTTGGCGGAAAGGGGCATGCCCTAAGCCGGCCATCGGAGCCAGCACCATGCGGTTGGGAATGTCCCTGTCCCCGATGGTCAGGGGGGTATTAAGATAGTCTTTGAGGTCCTTTAGGGAGTGCATGGGGGTGTTGTGCCTTCTTTGGTGTCATTTAAGAGGGCATATATAACCGGAATGTCAAAGGATTGTCAACCGCTATGCCCAGCAGTCCCTCCGGGCAGGCGGCCCATGCTGAACCAGCCGAACAGCGGTCCTAAAGCCAGGGGCAAAAAGGCATATCGGATTCCCCAGGCTGAGATCCAGAGGTCCAGAAGCTCGATGCTCAGGATGGTGATGAAAAAGCCGATACAGTTGACGATGGTCAGGGCGGAGCCCACATAGGCCCGCGGGGCGAACCTGGCATTCAGGGCGGAAAACTGCGGGGAGTCCGTGACCACGGCGATGCCCCAGACCATGAGCAGCAAAAGCGCCACGGGCAACGGGATCTTTTGAAAAAACGGGGAGAGCAGGCAGCAGACGGCGGACACCGCCAACGCCAGGCGGGCCACCCGCCGACTGCCGATCTTAAGGGAGATCAGGCCGCCGGCGCTGCATCCGAAAAAACCCACCAGGAAAAAGGCGAAAGTCCATGCATTGGGTCCGGCGGGCACGAGAGTTTTGAACAGAACCGGAATGAAGGCCCACAGGGCGTACAACTCCCACATATGGCCGAAATACCCAAGGGAGGCTGCCCTGAACCCTTTGTGGGCAAAGGCGTCCCGGATGGCCCTGATATTAAAGGCAGATCCCTTGGGCAGGGCCGGGCCGTCCCCCACCAATACCCCCTGGATAAAACCGCCTGCCAGGCACAGCAGTGAGGTGGTGGTCAATATCTGGGCGGCATTTCCCTGCCATGACACCACCTTGAGAAAATAAGGGAATCCCGAGGCCAGCACCAGAGCGCCCACTAAAAATCCAAGGGCCCGCCCCAAGGTTTCCGGATACCAGGAGGCGGCAATCTTCATTCCCACCGGATAGATGCCGGCAAGGCAGATGCCGCAGGCAAACCGGGATAGGAGCAAAAGGCCGGTATGCCCCTCCACCCACAGGGGCAGGACATTGAACACCCCTGCGAAAACTGAGGACACAAGGAAAAAACGGGCCGGGGAAACCCTGTCGGCGATATTTAATACGGCGAAGCTCAGGGTGCCGGCGATGAAACCGGCCTGAACCGCCGACAGCAAAAGCCCCTGGCCCTTAAATGCCACATTGCCGGCAAACCAGATGGAACCGGACAGAAACTGGGCAAAAATGATCAATAATAATCGCATCCCGCCTTGTATCACAGCAAAGAAACGATTCACAACAAAAAAGCCGGCATGCCCGAAGCATAAGTGGTTTTATCCTGCGGCCGAAAGAAACACCGGGCTGAACACGGTTATAAAAGTGCTAAAGATCACAATCGTGTTAAAACCTTTGCATTCTTCAGTATTATGCGTTATTGAGATTGTGGAACGTCCCGGAGAAATCCACCGGTGTTCCACAAACCCAAGGTAACACCCCTTTCACAAATTGCCCCGGGGGGCAGGTGCTGCATGCAACGGAGGCTGAAGACAGGCAGGCGGATGAGCGGAAAAACGGATCTATTATCCCTGTTTAAGAAAAACTATGCCTACAACGGCCGTATTTTGCGTGACAGCAACAGCAGAGCCCTGAAAAAAAGGCTGGCCAAGGCCATCGTTCACATGGACGCCCTGGAAAAGATCGGCACCCCCATCATTCCCTATATTGCCGCCTGGCGCATCGGCGGCAGGGATATCTGGTACGAATATACCGGGGCCGGCCTGAAAAAGATGCTGAACTGCAGGGCAGGCGACATGCTTGCCGAAGCCTTCCGCAACAATTTGAGCCGGCAGTATCTCTACCGCAAACAGGTGGACTCCACCCTGGTGTCAAAACGTGTGCTGAATAAAAAACAGGTGGAACAGGCCAGGCGCTACTTGCGCAAACTTGGGGAAAAATCCGGTAAATCCGAAGCCATTTACCAGATCGATAACGGCGGGGATACCTTCTGGATGAAAGACATTGCCCTGATTGAATCCTACCCGGAATCCGAAGTGGTGCTCTCCCTTGGCACCCTCATTGACGTGACCAACGAAATCCGGCTGGAGGAAACCCTGGCAGAAACCAAGGACCAGCTTGAGAAGCACAAGCTGAGCCTTGAAAATATGCTGGTAAAAAGGACCGCCGAACTCCATGATGCCCAACTCGAAGTGGTCACACGGCTGGTACAGGCAGCGGAATTCAGGGATGACCAGACCGGCTGGCACAACAAACGGCTGAGCCGGTACGTTTCAATTATCGGTAAGGCCTACGGCCTGACCAAGGGGGCCAACTGGCTGCTTTACAATGCCGTGCCCATGCACGACATCGGTAAGGTGGGGATTCCCGACGCCATCCTTTTAAAACAGGGGCCCCTCACGCCGGAAGAACGGGATATCATCAAAACCCATTGCCGCCTGGGCCATGAGCTGCTGGACGGCGGTAAGTCCCAGCTTCTGGAAATCGCTAAGGCCATTGCCCTGACCCACCACGAGCAATGGGACGGCAGCGGATATCCCGCAGGGATTTCTGGGGCGGATATTCCCCTGGCCGGACGCATCGCCGCCATCTGTGATGTCTTTGATGCCCTGACCACCGAGCGCCCCTACAAGGAAGCCTGGCCGCTGGCAGATGCCGTGGCTGAAATCCGCAGGCTTCGGGGCACCAAGTTTGATCCCAAAGTCGTTGATATCTTCGAAGAAAACCTTGTCATGATCCAGCGCATCCACAGGGAATACCTTGAAAAAGAGCGGGACGGCATCCGTCCGGCATCCTCTGATACCTGATTCATTTATCTGTTCCGGATGGACATAATCCGCATTACAATGACTGCCCGCTGGTTTTAAAAGGAGAGCTAAAATTTATTTTAGGGATTGCCGCCCGGCGCGCGAAATTATAGATTGCTGTAGCAATGGCGGATGAAATGACCTATTATAAATGGGGGTTGCAGAAAGTCGATACACAAATCTGTTGACAAAACAGACCATTGCGGGCAATAATGGTCGAACCATTTAATATCAGTTTATTGAGAAACAACAAATTGGAGTAACCACATGTTTTCTATTTTAAGGGTCAACACGGTAACGGGGGAAACCAGGAAAGAAACGGATAATTCCAAAGAGGTGCTTTTAGGGGGCAGAACCCTGTCCAGCCGCATGGTCAGCAAGGAAATACCTGCCCAATGCGATCCCCTGGGTCGGCAGAATAAACTTTTCTTTTGCAGCGGCGCACTGGCCGGTACCACGGCATCCAGTTGCCACCGCCTGAGCATCGGGGCCAAAAGCCCGCTCACCGGCGGCATCAAAGAGAGCAACGCAGGGGGCATTCTGGCCCTGCGCATGGCTCAGCAGGACCTTCGCTGCATCGTCCTTGAAGACGCCCCGGCAGAAGATGCGGACTGGAAAATCGTCGTCATCGGCAAGGATAAGACCGAACTTGTGGACGGCAGCTTTCTGGAAGGCAAAGGGGTGTATGAAAAATCCGATCTGCTCACCGAGAAATTCGGTAAACGGGCCGGATGCGTCACCATCGGTCCGGCCGCTGAAAAACGGCTGCTGGCCTCTGGCCTGGCCTGCTCCGATCCCCACGGTGTTTGCTCGCGGTACGCCGGACGCGGCGGCCTTGGCGCGGTCCTGGCTTCCAAACGCATCATCGCCATGGTGGTTCTGGACGACGCAAAAATCAAACCCGAATATGTGGACAAGGACAGCTTCAAACAGGGGGCCAAAAAACTGATCACCCTGCTCCAGGAAAACCCGGTGGCCTCCAAGTTCACCAAATACGGCACCGCCGCCATGGTGGATATCTGCCAGGCCCTGAAAGTGCTGCCCACCCGGAATTTTAAACACGGCACCATGGAAGGGGCGGAAAAAATAAATGCCCAGACCATGTATGATACCATCAAGGAACGCGGCGGAGAAGGCCGCACCCAGCATGCCTGCATGCCGGGCTGTGTTATCCAGTGCTCCAACGTCTATCCGGAAAAAGACGGCACCATCCTCTGCTCTCCCATTGAGTACGAAACCATGGCCCTGATGGGGTCTAACCTTTGCCTGACCGATCTGGACGCCATTGCGGTCATGAACCGCATCGCCAACGATGCCGGTGTGGACACCCTGGACTGCGGTGCTGCCATTGGCGTCGCCATGGAAGCCGGTTTAGCTGAGTTCGGTGATGCAAAAGCCGCCATCCGCATGATGGAAGAGATCCGGGATGCCACTCCCCTGGGACGGATTCTGGGCTCCGGTGTCAAACTGGCCGCCAAAATCTTAGGCGTCCGCCATGCTCCCCATGTCCTGGGCCAGGCCCTGCCGGCCTACGAGCCCCGCGGCACAAAGGGGATGGCTATGACCTACCTGTCCACCCCCATGGGGGCGGACCACACCTTCGGCTTCACCCTGCGGGACGAAGAAGATCCCACCACCAAAGAGGGGAAGGTCGCCCTGTCCAAAAAATTCCAGGTCATCGGTTCAAGAATGGATGCCATGGGCATGTGTAACTTTGTCCGGTACTCTGTCCGGGACGATATGACCCCCCTGCTGGATCTTATCAAGGCCCGCTACGATGTGGTCATCACGGAAGAGGAATTCGACGATTTTGTCAGGGAAACCCTGCGCCTGGAACATCAGTTCAACGTTGATGCCGGCATCACCGCCGCCGACTACCGCTTTGCCGAAACCTTCTACGAAGAAGCCCAGCCGGAAACCGGTGAAAAAATCGATATCACCGACGCGGAAACCGCAGAGGCCAGAACTTGGTAACCATCCGTTTCAAATTATCGGACAGGGACGACATTGAGATCCCCCTGCCCGAACCGGAAAACCTGGGAGACCTGCTGGATCGGGTCTCCCGGGAAACCGGCACGGAACTGGGCGGCTATATCGCCGTCCGGCAGGGCAAGGTGATTGCCGCTCATACAGCCGTTGAAGATCAGGATGTCATAGAGATATTTCCGGCCATATCCGGCGGATAAAAATGTTATGGGCCTGTTCTGCCCAGCGGCAGTGCAGGCGCTTTACCCCTTTTACGATTCCGAATTAATCCGCAGTGTTTCTGCCAGTGGCATGGCAATGGGTGTATAAGGTACGGGTGTGAGGGGGGATGTATAACAACCGCCGGTCCGGCCGGGATGTCCGGGCTGGACGATCAATTTCAAGTGGCTCTATGCTCGCTGCACTAAGCGCCGTAAACTCCGGTCCGATAGGTCCTCAAACAGTACGTCGCTCTTAACGTTCCGCTTCGCTGAGAGCCACTAAGAAATCGCGCCTTTATGCCTCGGCCACCCCGCCCGGACCTCCCCGGTTCAACAACGGTTTTTGCCATAGCAGCGGAAGATTTCGCACTGAGTCTTGTGTTTTGGGACGGTTACTAACTCTTCATTTGTTATATTGTCTTTTGGTTCTTCCTGATTTTGACACATGCTTTATCAAGCACTTGCATAACGTATATCGTTGGTAAAAAATATATTTTTTCTACATCACGCTCATAAATGTATCGCCATTTCACAAAAGCTCTGTCAAGGCTTGAAAGATAATAGTCAAACCCTTTTTCTTGCTCAATTTGGTAAAGATTGCGAGTTTCTTCCGCAATTCGGTTTATGATTGATTTATAATCCGTATCAAGAATCTTGTATAAGTCAGTTAAAGAATGCCCTTTAATTTTTTTGCCATGTAAATGGTGTAATGTCTTTAAATAGATTTCAATGCTAAAGGCGGCATTTACGACAAATGGTGCAAAACTGTGAAATTTTCTGGGATGATTTCTTATGTCTTTCTCAAACAAATGATTAGCAGTATAAGCAAATGATTGGGCTTGATTAAACATCATGTCAATCATACTTTTCTTTTTCCACAAACTTTTTTTCTTTAAAATCTCTCGAGTAATTTCTATATCTTTTTTTTCGTCTCCTGTTGACTCATAGCTTCCTACAACAATACCGTTTAGCAGGATGTCTTTTCTTTTCGGTGTTGGCATATAATGGACCTATTTAGAAACATAACGTTTGAGCCAACCAATCGATCTTAAGCTATTAGGATCTGCAAATCGTTTTAAGAAAAACGAGCAGCGAATTCCATCATAGTTCGGTGACTGGGTATGGCCTGCTTAGATTAATCCTCATCGCCTGGATACTCTGAAAGGAAAAGTTCCATTTTAATTTTGTTTAAAATTTCTAACATGTTTAAAGAAATTACACCACCACCGCCAGA
>MDTD01045088.1_pt1 | contig 11089 bp, 3 predicted proteins | sample 811221 | NCBI WGS metagenome assembly MDTD01 (sample SAMN05326646, study PRJNA326480) | marine metagenome | isolation source: seawater | place: Pacific Ocean: South West | collected 2011
CGCTCGCCGACGCTTGTGGCGTGGCGCTCGCGCTCGGCTCGGGTGAAACGCTCGCCGACGCTTGTGGCGTGGCGCTCGCGCTCGGCTCGGGTGAAACGCTCGCCGACGCTTGCGGCGTGGCGCTCGCCGACGCTTGTGGCGTGGCGGACGGCGTCGGCGTCGACGTGGGCGCGTCGTAATACGAACCGTCATCCGCGGGCGCCGGCGTCGGCGTGGCGGCCGGCGTCGGCGTGGCGGCCGGCGTCGGCGTGGCGGCCGGCGTATCGTAATACGACCCATCGTCTGCGGGCGCCGGCGCCGGCGCGGGCGTCGGCGTCGATCCGCCAGAGTCGTAATACGAACCGTCATCCGCGGGCGCGGGCGCCGGCGCGGGCGTCGGCGTCGACCCGCCATTGTCGTAATACGATCCATCGTCCGCGGGCGCCGGCGCCGGCGCGGGCGTCGGCGTCGGTCCGCCATTGTCGTAATACGAACCGTCGTCCGCGGGCGCCGGCGCGGGCGTCGGCGTCGATCCGCCATTGTCGTAATACGATCCATCGTCCACCGGTGCCGGCGTCGATCCGCCGCTGTCGCTGTCGTAATACGATCCGTCGTCGGTCGGCGTCGCCACAGGCGTCGGTGGCATCGGCGGCGACGGCGGTGCCGCGGTCACGACGCGCGGCGGCGGCGGCGAGATGAGCTCCCGCGGCGGCGGCGGCGACGCCATCGGCGGCGCGGGCGGTTCCATCGCGTTCATGGTGTCCTCCAGAGACGGCGGCGCGTGAATGTTCGCCGTCGTGAGCACGACGCTCGGATGCAAATCACCGATGACCATTTGCACCACGCGCGATTGATCGGAATCATTCGGCGCGCGCACGCGCATGACGACGCGATCGCCGTTTTGCGCCGCGTACGGAAGCGCGCGCACTTGTCCGTTCACTCTAATACTAATCCAATCCGGCGGCGTCGTGGAGGAATCTAAGAATCTCGGTTCCACGTATCCACCGCCGCCCTGTCCCAGCGACGCGGTGCCGTTCGCGGCTCCCGGCGTCCAACCGAAGCGGAACACGATCAACTCGCGGTGACGCGTATTGTCGGGATCGTAATCCAACAAGCCCGTCACTGTGAGCGGCCCGTCGGACGGAATGCCCACCAATGAGTTCGCCGGCACCGGTACGACTAATTTACCGGCGGCAAGCAAATCTTCGCGCTCAACTCTGACCAATGGGGGCGCCGGCGGCGGCGGCCACGTGGTCGGCGGGAACCCGTTCGCCGGCGCCGGGGGTGCCGGCGGCGAAGGGGGCGAGCGCGTCGTTCGCGCCGGCGGAGACACTCGACGCGGTGTCGGCGTCACCGTTGCCGCTGTGTTCGATCCATCCTCGTCGTCCGTGTCGGCGTATATGTTCACCGTGATGGGCACGTATTGAGGAATCGGTCCCGGGACGTATTGTCCTCTCGGCGGCGACGCGTTCGTTGGCGAACTCGGCGGTCGCGGCGCGTTGCGCGTCACGGACGGCGTGTCCGGATGCTCCACGATCGGCCATCTGTGCGGCTGTTCCTCGCCACCGCTCGCGTCTCTCTTCGTGTTCAATCGAATCAATCCTCTTCGTTGCTTGCGCGCGCCGTTCGCTCCCGGATCGCGCCACATGTATCTCAGCACCACCGTGCGCACATCGTCTATGATGTTGTGCGCCTGCGCGTCGATCTCGAGCACGTCGCCGTCTCGAACGACGGTTTTCAAATCTCTTTCCCTGCCGTTAACGCGCATGATCAATCCTCCCGGATTGTTGGGCGACTCGTTGGCGCCTCGCGCGATCAATTCAGCGTCGCCGAACGCCCCCTCGGGAAGGTCCACGACGACGCGCGGTGGGTACGCCCAATCCGCAGGTTTGAGGTAATACGAATACCCGGTGCCCAGACTGAATAAGTCACCGCCCTCGGTCTCAAGAGGCGTCGGCGGCGCGCGCGGCGGCGCCGCCGGCCTCGCCGCCGGCCTCGCCGCCGGCCTCTGCGCCGGGCGCTCTCGCCGCGCCGGTCCCACGCTCGCCGGTTCCATCGGCACGCGCACTCGCGTCGGCACGGGTACCGTCACCGTTCGGTACCGCTGTTCGTAACTCTGCCTCGGCCTCGTCGCGCGCACTTTACCCCCGTCTTCGTACACCGTGACGTACGTGTCCCCGAGCGGCGCCGCCTCCTCCTCGGGCGCGCCGACGCTCGCCTCCGCGCGTCGTCTCGACCGCTGTCGAGCCTTCCGTCGCTCCCGGCGCTCCTCGGCTAACAAACGCGCGTCTTCCGCCGCCGCTAATCCACCCGCGTCCTCGTACTGCGACTCGATCAACCCGCCGTCGGCGGCGTCTTCGAACCGTCCTCCCCATCCTCTCGGCGTCTCCTCATCCTCCCCTCGAGTCGTTCGCAACCAACCCGCGCCCAGTCTGGCGCTCGCGCGCGAGACGAATCCGTGTTCTCCACCCATCGCGCTCGCGCACGCCCCCGCACCGAGCGCCGCGACGGCGACGAGGGCGATCGTTCGTCGCCACGATGCGGCGGAGGGTGTTGCCGCGTCCCGACGATCCTCCGTCGTGGACGCATCGCTCGTCGCCGTCTCGCCCGCGGGGTCGCGGTGGGGCAAGAGCGACGCACGCTCGCTCGACGTCGCGCGCATGGCGTTCGTGTCGCGCGCGCCTCGGTCTCGCGCGCGACGATCGGCGCGTCTCGATTTTGGTGTTGACATGACGAAAGATAAACAATTCAATGCATGGGGTATCATGAGTACTATACTAGGGTGAGGGACGACTATGACGTCGTCGGCGCGCGCGCGAAGGCGCAGACGCAGTCCCACATTTTGCCGTCCGGCCCGAAGAGGGCGTTCGCGAGGCGTTGATTCTTGATCATGGCCAATTTTAACGTGTCGCACGAGAACTGGGCGCGGTAGTTGGTGTGCACGGCGCGACCCATGCCCTCGAGGACGACGAGGTCGGCGTCGCGGGCGGCGACGCACACGTCGTTGGAGAGCCGACGAAAGTCTAGACACGGTGAACCGGCGCCGGAACTGACGACGGAGAGGGCGCCCGATCGCATGGCGTCGCCGATTTGGTCGTCCAGTCTCGCGGCGTCGCGGAGGATGTCGTTGAGCTCATCGGCGGTGATGTCGTTGATGGCTGGCAGCGAGTTGGCGACGAGCACCACCGACGTGCCTCGTTTGAGGAGCTCTCGCGCGAACGGGAGCATGCCGAGGATGATGTCCGCGCCGGAGTTGTCGCAGAAGAGCAACGCCTTGCGGTACGGATCGGCTCGAGCGCCGTTGAAACGTTGGCGCAACGCGTCGTAGTCGTCGATGGCCCACGGTCTATTCACCGTGCTCCTCGCCTTGCGATAAATTTCTAAAATCGTCCCGTTTCGATACAGATTGAGCGTCCCTTGCGACCCCCAATCGAAGATATTCCCCGCCAACACGCCCTCAACGATGGATAACAACCGCTCGTCGTCGTCGAGACTGTCAATCTCCGCCAAGAGATCGGGAAGGACGAGCAACGCCGATTGATTCTCTTGCTTTTTCACGTCTCTGTACACGTCGTTAAATCGGAAAAATCGCAGACACTCCTCGCGCATCTCGAACAAATCCGCCAATCCAATCTGACCATACGCCGCCGGTTCGTCGCGAAGTCTCGAGAGGTGCGATCGGAAGACGTTGTCGAAATTTTCCGCCCGCTCCTTGACGTCGGCGCTCTGCGCGTCGCTCACCAGCGCGCGCTCAACCAACCCCGGCTGCAAACGCTCCAACGTGTTCAACCAATAGTCGCGCTCCTCGGCGTTCGTGAGCATATCGAAAATGTTCGGATCGTACTCGTGTCCTTCGCGAAGCAACGGAAACTTTTCGAGCGTGGGCTCGAGGTGTAAGACGCCGACTTGCAAACCCGCCGAATTGAGCAACATGGCGGGATCGCCGAGCGCGTCCTGATCATCGCCCGTGGTCGATCCGTCGGATGCGGATTCCGTCGGCGTCACGTACCCGTCTCTAGGGAAATCTTGAACGACATCGTCCGTCAAGCGCACGCGCGCGGTCTCGTCAAAGCTCATGCGACGCATCGCCTCGGTGGGCGCCGCGACGCCGTCTTCGGCGTTGACGGACCGTCTCGACGGTCTCGGCGGCGTCGCCTGCGAATTGAACGACGCACGCGATTTCCTCCGCTCCAAACCTTTGGGAGGCACGCTACACTTGATGAACTTTTCGATCCAACTCCCCTCGGCGGCGTCGCTGAGATTCTTTTGCGCCTCGACGTCTTGTAAAAACGCGCCCAACGCGCCGAGAAATCCCTCGTGACGTAAAAACATAGCCTTCAATTCCCCTTTGGACCAGAAATCCACCGCGAACGAGATCGTGTTCATCGTGTACGCGTGATTACGAATGAAGTACCCACCGAAAAAGATGCGCTTCAACCCGTACTTGACGGCGTTCATGGTGGATATGTGCGCGATGTTGTACGAAATCATGCGCAACAGCGACAGCGTGATGTCCGCCTTGGAGTAATCCTCCAGACTCCCCTCGTCCATGACGACGCGACCGAACGACGATGCGATCGTTTCGCTCGATAAACCTATGTTTTCATAATCTCTTCCACCGTAAATGTCTCCCACGAGCATGTCAACCTTGGCGTTATCCGCCTGCGCGCTCAATTTCAACATTTCGTCGTAATCCTTCAACCCCGTGAGCAATCGACACAATCCCCAAAACGTCCCACCGCCGATGTTACTTCCGCTCACGCGCTCGTGTCCATCCTTATCCACCTTGATGATGCTCACCCCGCTCCCGATGTTCACCAACAGGTACGGATACATCGACTCCCGCGTCAACGCCTCCTTGGATATAAACTCCTTGGTATCGTCCGTGTACGTAAACGCCTCGTCTCGAATCTTTTCCAGTAAAAACTTCGCACCGGCCACCGCACACGCCATCTCGTCCTCTTTCTGAAGCGTGATTCCCAAACGTTCCTGGAACACCTTTGAAAACTTATGCGCACCGCCCCCGGTCGCCTTCACGGTCGCCCTCGCGTCTTCGTCTTCGCCTCCGTCCCCGTCCCCGTCCCCGTCTTCGGTGCCGTCTTCGTCTTCGGCGCCGCGCGACCCTAAATGTAACCCTTTAAACTCGATAAACTCCATGCACTCCTCCAAATGCGCCGAAGGAAATTTTTTAAAGTGTAACCTCCCCCCCTTCCCCCCGCATTCACCGCCGTCGGGACGAAAGTACACCAATTTCACCAGCGACCCGCCGAGGTCCACGGCGAAGTGTCGCACCGCGTCTCGCTGTCTCGGAAGCGTGATCGCGGGTGCCTCGAGCGCGTTCCCTCGCGCGTGACCCGAAGTGGAAGGAAGAGCACCGACGTCGTCGTCTCGACGCGTCACGGCGGACGCGGAGGACCCACGCGCGGAGGCGTGCGCCGAAGATGCGCGCGCGTGGTGCGAGGGATCGATGGCGGCGCCGGTGAGATCGATGCGAAGGGGGGCGGAGAGGGAGCGTTTGCGCGCGTGGCGCGGTGGGTGCGCGCCCGGTGGGTCGGGTAGGGGTGGGGGCATCGCGGGTGGGGCGCTCGCGGGGGGGTGTGGGGGTGGGGTGGTGGCAATCATCGATCGTCGTCGGGACGCGTCGGGACGCGGCGGGACGAGGCCGAGGCGCCGCGGAAGACGACGATGGATTCGAATGGATGCGATGGGCTACTATGGTACTCGTTGTGACATGGTTTTTTCATCGAGTCGGTCGGTCTCACCCGTCGGCGTCTTGCGCGCGAAGGAGATCGTCGATGAACGCGCGCGCGGTGAGCGTCGTCGATCCGCCGACGACGACGGAGACGCCGGTGCGAGACGCGTTGAATTGTTCGCACACCTTGGTTTCCTCGTAACACACGCCGCCGATGATGAAAATGATGAGTTCGGTGGGTTTGCCCGCGGCGGTTCCCGTCGGGGAGGGGCCGACGAAGGGGTAGTCGTCGGATTTGAGCGCGCCCTTGGCGGCGGCTTGCACGGTGGACGCCAAGAGGGGCGAGTGTTGCGTGTAGACGTTTTCGACACCCTTGAGACTTCCCACCACCTTGCTCGCGCGTCCGAGAAACGAACGGTTCCCGAATAAATCCCCGGTGCGCGCCTTTTCGCCGGCGAGCGTCAAGATTGTGCGCACGAGTCCGACCCGACGACGACTGACGCCCTGCCGCATTAAAATCTCCGTCAAATCCGCGACGCGCGTCGTCTCCCCTTCGTACCGCAACGCAAACAACAACACGAGTTTCAATCGTTCCTCCTCCATGATGCTCGGATTTTGCAACGCGTCGACCACCTGCGCGAACGCCCCGGCGCGATCGGTGCCGCAGACAATCTCTTGTTCCACCTGCGACGCCGCCATGAGTCGTCTGCGCTCGATGACGGCGCTCAACTCGGACATCAACGCCACGTGTTTCGACACGTTCCCGCTCTTCGCTCGAAACTCTGGATACGACTCGACGAATCGCGCCATGTCATCTATCGACTCGATCTTCTTGTTCATCTTGGTCTGCTGTTGGAACTCGTCGACGAGCGCCTTGACGCTCGCGCCTAAATCGCCGTAATTGGCGTACATGTTATCGGCGAAGAATCTATCCTCTCTCGCGCTGAGCACAAGTTCGCGCAGGTCTTTGCTCAGCGACCGCACGTGCGTCAAATCCACTCTGTTCGTGCACGAGATGCCGAATATCTCGTGCACCATGGCTTGATAGGTCCACTGCGAGAGCAACGGCGTGACGGCGTCGTCGAATCGATCGAGAATCAACACGTGCGTCGAGCCCTCGTCTCGTCGACGAAAATCAAACAATCCAGCCTCTTGTTCGTACACCAATCTCGCCACATCACCGGCGAGACGTCGCGCACATTCACTCGATCGCTGATGACGCACGAACGGACGTCGTTTCAGCGCTAACAACACGCTCGAGATACCCTCCACGCATCGATCCACCGCCGCGCCGCCGCCTCGCGAAAATCGCTCGGGACGCGTCGACGCCGCGTTCATCTCCCCGAGATTCAGCGTGAACGCGTTCTTCTCCATCGCGACGACGTCCGCGTAATACTCTTGTACCTCCACCACGAGCTCATCCTCGTCCTCGGCCGCGAGTTCGCGCAATAACGTCTCCGAACAGACGTTTGAAAAAAACACGCGGTACTCGCCGTACGTCCCGCGGCGCAACTGCCCGCCGAGCGCTCTGACGTTCTCCCTCGTCGGACGCACGAAGACGATCGCCTTGAGATGCCGCATCGGTTCGTGCGGGTTTTCGTGCAATTGTTCGATGAGGAAAACCTGCGTCGAGCGGTCGAGCGCGAGCGTCAGTCGAGCGTCCCGGACGGGCGACGCGAAACGCGCCGAGACGCGAATTGAATGAAAATGAATGATGCGCGGGCTCGAGGCGCGCGTGGGGCGTACCTCTCTGGATAAAACCTCGCTCTGGGACATGACCACGCTCAGAGTGTTCACCTGCGTCGAAAAAACGCGCCGTCAGACGCGTGACGTGCGTGCGGGCGCACCGAAAGCGCGCGTCATCTCGATGCATTCATCGATCGAGTCACGCCGAGTCGTACCGTCTCGCGATCGCACACGAGGGCTTTCATCCCGCCCTTGGCGGCGTCGAGCATGCGCGTGACGTAGTTTTCGTGCGCGCTCGCGAGATCCATGGCGTCGGTCTCGCGCGCGCGCGTGTGCGGCGCGCGGGACTGGGACTGGGACTGGGACTGGGACGCGCGAGACGCCGGCGACGCCGGGGACGCGCGAGACGACGACGCGACGCGTCGAGATCGGGCGAGCGAGCGAGCGGATGCGGGACGCGCGTCGTCGCGAGCGAGGTGCGAGTGAGGGTGGACGCGTGCGGCGGTGGGACGAGACGTGAATCTTTGGACCGGCGCCGTATGAATCGCTCGCTACTCGGCGCGTCGGCGTCTATGGCTACGCGGGTCGACGTCAGAAAGCCTTGACGCGCTTCTTCTTGGTCGTTTTCTTCGGCACCGGTGGTTTCGCGCGTTTGGAGGCCGACGATGACGGCGCGGAAGGCGCGGGAACGTCGGGACGCGGGAGGCGCGCGGTTCTCTTCGGACGCCGCGGCGACGTTCTGTTCGGCGCGCGCGTTCTCGCCAATTTCAATTTCCCAGAGTCGATGAGCGATTGGATCTTTTGCCTCTGATCGGGTCGGAGCGGTTTGTTTCGCCCGTTGTTTCCGATGAAGCGCTGACGCTGCGTGCCGAGCCACTGTCCGAGCTTGACGTCGCCGTACGTCTCCGTCTGCGGCGCGTTGTAGTGCAACCCGCCGTTGGTCTCGTCTCCCCATCGTAACAACAGCTCAAACTTTGTCTCCCACGCGTCCGGCGGTTGTTTCACCCACAATTTTCCATCGTCGATCAACGTCTGCAACTTTTGTCTCTCGTCCGCGCTCAACGGGTGGTTTTTCGTCGTGTCGCCGCGATACCGCTGTCGCTGCGTGTTCAACCACGTCCCGAGTCGCACGCCCTCGTACACGCAATCGTACGTCACGTTACAGTGCTTCCCACCCGCGCACTCTCGCGACCACTTGAGCATTAACTCATAGTTCCGCACCCACGAGTCCGGTTTATCGATGTACAGCTTCCCCGCGGCGATGAGCGCGTCCATTTTTTCTCGCTGCGCGGGCTTGAGCCGCGTCCGGCACGCCTCGCCCGCGCGATGTCGCATTCGTTGCGTCACCAACCACGTCCCGACGCGCACACCGTCGTGCACGCACGCATTCGGCGCGTTATAATCCTTTCCACCGTTCGTCGCCTCCGCCCACCGCTCGAGCGCCCGAAACCCCTCGTCCCAACTCTTCCGTCCCGGCGGGTCGATCCACAGCGCGTCCCGCGCCACCAACTCGCGCAATTTCTCCTCTCTCCACGCGTGCGTTCCGAGCGGTCGCCCCTCCGATTTCCGCAGAAGATCTCGCTGCGCGTTGAGCCACGCGCCGAGGCGCATGCCTCGCGAGACGACGCCACCGGGGACGTTACAGTGTCCGCGCTCGCGCTCGAATTCCAACAGGGCGTCGAAATGGGCGTCCCAATCCTCGAGCGACGTCGTCACGCGGTCGGCGTCGGGCGCGTCGGACGCGTTGGAACCGATCGCCGCGCGCTCGTCGTCGGGGGGCATGGTCGACCGCGGACGCGCGCGCGTGTGAGGAGGGGCTATGGAATGTTTCGTTACCATTGGTCGGCGAAGAGGTCGAAGAGCGCGCCGCCGACGAAGACGACGACGACTCGCCGGCGCGCGAACCCGCCGATGCGCTCGTCAGGAGTCGACGTCGGAGACGTCCATGCGAGAAATGTCTCGAATTCGTTCGCCGTCGACGCCGGCGGCGGCGAGGAGGGAGACGGCGGGACCGGCGGGACCGGCGGCGCCGGCCGAGGCGAGGAGGCCGCGGGCGAGCGCGGCGGAGACGTCGGCGTCGGCGGAGGGGGTGGAGGTGATGACGTCTATGTTTGAGTCGGCGAGTTGGTCGCGGAGGACGCCGTCGTAGTGGCGGTCGAAATCGTCGTCGTCGTCGCTGTCGGGAAGACCGTCGCCGACGTGCGCGAAGGCGTCGGCACGACGCTCGGACGCGCCGGACTCGTCGACCGCGTCTGTTTCCTCGGAACCGGACGAGGCGAAGAAATCATCCTCTGGTAACCCGCGATCGTCGACGTCGGAGTCGAAATAATTGTCGTCCGAGTCTGAATCACCGCCGAAATCGAAATCGTCGCCGATTTCGGCGTTGGCGTCCATAAAGGTGCGGAATTTCTCATCATCGGTGACGCCGAGCGCCTTGCCGAGCTCGGAGAGAAACGCGCGCGGGTTCAATGTGAACACACCGTCGCCGTCCGGAATGTTCAAATCGCCCGGACACGACCCGGTTGTCGAATTATGATCGCGGCGAGACTCCGCGCCTCGGCGTCCGGACGCGCCTCCTTCGACAAACGTCCTCGCGCTTTTCGCCGCGTCGGCGACGACGTCGTCGCGCCTCGATTCCAATCTCTTCAGTTCTTCGTTCAATTCTTTCTCGGCGTTCAACAACCACGAGTCATCGCTCGCGTCCGCCGGGGTCGCCATCGGTAACGCGTCTTCGTCTTCCACGGGGACGGCGAGAATCTCCAAGACGCGTCTCGCGGGCGCGTCTCGAAGCCTTCTCGCCTCATCCGCCACTGACGACCCCTTAAATGCTCGCACCGCGTTCGCCATGAGCTTCTTATACATCGCGCTTCCCTCCATTTCGTCTCTAAAGTATCCATTCGCCACCAAACTCGCCTTGAATCGTCGCCACGCCGCGTCGCTCGTCGGTTCGCGCGTCTTCCGTTCGTCGGCGTCCGGACGCGCCTCCTCCTCGCGACGCGCCTCCGCCACCAGCATCTCGAACCCACACGTGATCTTCATCCCTAATTCATACGCCTCGAACTCCTCCGACGTTTTCGGCGGTAATCGATAACACGGCGGCGGTTCGAACCGTTCGCCCGCCAATCGCGCGTACAGACGTTTGGTCGCTCGAACCGCCGTCGGATGGTAATCCCTCGGCGTAAACGTCTCCATCCTCGCCACCGCGCGTAACCCTTTCGGATCCCTCGCGAGAAAACTCTCGATCGCGAACGCGATGAGCTGCGGTTCTCGACGCAGAACTCTCGCCACGGACGCGGGCGCGACGACGTACGCCGCGTGTCGGCCCGCGCGCGCGCGCGCGGGACACGCGTCCAGTCGCTCGCGTAACACTTTTTGCGTCATCGGCCCCAACGCCCTCGCCCGCTCGACGCGTTCAATCGCGCGCGTGGTCACGTCTCCCTCTCCCTCGTCGCTCTCGCGCACCGAATCGGCGTCCACGACGACGAGCTCGCCTCGTCTCAAAAAAGTCGTCCCCGTCGCCCGTCGCGGCGTCACCCACCGCGGTAACGTCTCCGCCGTTTCAATCAATAAAAACTCCCCATCCTCGTCCCACACCCGCGCGGCGAGAACGATGGAGACGTGTCTGAGAGTTATCTCGCGCGCGATGTGCGCGACGTACCAACAATCGTCGACGCAGTCTCCGTACGAGACGCCGCCGCCGAGCCGCCGACGCGAATCATTCCCGCGTCCCTC
>MDTD01056671.1_pt1 | contig 11089 bp, 8 predicted proteins | sample 811221 | NCBI WGS metagenome assembly MDTD01 (sample SAMN05326646, study PRJNA326480) | marine metagenome | isolation source: seawater | place: Pacific Ocean: South West | collected 2011
AACGGCCGTCAGCGTCGATATGGCCAGATGCCAAAAACCGGCCCATTTTTAGATTGGAGGCGTCCACCCAACTGCTGCCTTGCCCTCCCGAGGCGGGGCTTAGACGTTGCCCGTGAATGATTTGGACGGGTTCCTGTGACACACCCGACCCATTTCCCGCGTACAGAAAAATGGCCCCTTGCGCACCCGCAGTATCATCCGCATCGTCGTCTTCCGCATTGATGGCACCGGCTGCAATGTCATCATGACCATCCCCATTGAAGTCACAGACCGTCACACTAAAACCCATGTTGTCAGCATTTTTATCGGCGTAAACCGTTTGCATGGGGTCTGGTTCAAAGCCTCCAGGGACACCCCGATGGATTCTGACACCACCCGGTTCGCTCGCCGCATCATTGGGCCGGTACCGACCTACGCCCAAAATTAAATCAGGCCGTCCATCGCCAGTCACATCTCCGAGGTCAAGTTGGCGGCCCATGTTAAACATTCGGGTTCCTCCACTGAAGGCTTGGGCTGGCGTCGCAATAAAACCATCCGCTGAGCCCAGGTACAAAAAGACAACGCCTTCATCTCTGAAATTATAATCGGCGTCCCATCGCCCCAACAACACATCTTCGAATCCATCATCGTTGACATCGCCCGCGGAGATCATGCGAGCGTCGAACTGTGGGTCGCCCAACAATCCAACACCAGCTCTCTGGCCTGAGGAAACGGTAATGTTCATAAACGTGGATAAACCCGTCTGTTGGTCCACCACCGTGACTTCATAATCTCCTGCTGTTTCCCCATAAAACTGCCCCTCGATGTAACCGAGCCCTGCCGCCGGGGTCACCGTTACATCATAGAAGCCCGTGCCCCCTCGGGGTTGAAGGTCCACATAACTGTTCATCGGAATGATCAGGTTGGGTGGCGCGGCCTGCAGTGATGCTTCAGAATCCACAAACACATCGATGGTCAGGGAAAAACCTGCGTATTGGTCTTGAACTAAAATGGTATCTAAGCCGTACGGTGGGTTCGTGTCGTCTTGAACTGCGGGCGCTTGATACACCCCCGTGAAACTGTTGATGGTTCCACCAACCCCACTAAAAATCAGTTCATAAGAGTAAAAACCAGACCCGCCCACGGGATTGATCTGCACATGGGTCCCAGGAGGCACCCACAAACGGTCCGGCTCAGCCTCTAAGGGTGGGACCACATGAATCACCACTTCGGCCATCAGCCCACAGGTGGTATCCTCAATGATGACGGTGTCTTTACCACCCGCCACGTCACCCGCAGTATATCGCCCCAACACATCGCTCACCACGCCATCAGGTGAGGTGTCATCGGCGATCCTAAAAGTGAAAGGACCAGTGCCATTGGTCACGTCGAACGTCACATTCCCCCAAGGCGGCAAATAATTGACTTCCGGCGTCACGAGCAGCTCATTTGGACAGCCATTGCTCGCACCCGCGTCAGTGGACGACACCCCAGCATCAACCGTCGTGCCACTTCCAGCATCAAATGTCGTGCCGCTTCCAGCATCGAGCGTCACTGAGGGGACACCTGCATCAAAGGCGTCCTGAATGCTTCCCGCATCGGCTGCCAATGCGCCGCCCGCATCCATGCCCATGGGTACAGATCCATCCAGCAGAGGCACCCATGACGAGGCTCCCCCATCGCGACCCGTTTCTTTGGGCACATCGGGTGACGGCACAGACGGTACATCGGGTTCTGGCTCGGGATCTGGCGAACAGGCGCCCAATGCAGCACAAAGCGCTAACACAGACCAACGAGAGCGGAACACCTTTTGTATCAAACCTTCACCCAACAATATCGAAACCCGTTTCCCCAACCCATGTTTCGGCCTGGATTTCCACATGCGTGACATTGGCCCAGGGGCTGCCTTTTTCACACCACGCCAAAATCGAGTTCACCTTCTGCGCGTCTCCCTCAAAAATTCCCTCTACCCGCCCATCGGTGAGGTTGCGAACCCAACCTTTGAGTCCCAGTTTGAGGGCTTCTTTTTGGGCATAAGCGCGAAAACAAACCCCTTGAACTTTACCCGAAATCCAAACGTGTTGCCTGACCTGAGTCATCCAGAAAGCCTCCGCTGAGAGCGTAGCACTCTCTGGCACAACTCTAAAGCCAGAGCGGACAAAGAAAACGGCACCTTAGACGGACCTTCAAACCCCGTAAGGCATTGTTTTATATGGGTTCCAGGCCCGTCTTTCATTTTTCCACCAGAACTTGTTATCTTTGCCCAACCAAGGGAGATACAAATTGTCAGTTACCGAATCCATTGAAACGAAGATCCAAAATGGGGTGCAGCCTACCCACCTCGAAGTTATTAACGAAAGCCACATGCACAATGTACCAGATGGCTCTGAATCCCATTTCAAACTGCTGGTGGTGGCAGACGCCTTTGACAGTCAAAATCGGGTACAGCGGCACCGCACCATCAACGGGTTGTTGGCAGAGGAACTCCAAGGGCCTGTACACGCCTTAAGCATGCATCTGTTTTCACCCAAAGAATGGCAAGATGCACAACACAAGGAATGGGCCTCTCCCCAATGCCGCGGCGGCAGTAAAAAGTGAGGAAAAACTGGAATCAGAACGAGTTGCACAACACTACACCCTGTCATCGACTCGAGAACCGAACAAACGAGATTCATGAGGAAACCATGTATACGAAAAAATTGCCGTTAACCCTACTCCTGCCCCTCCTAACGCTGGCCTGCCCGGATGTAACAGATGAAGGTGGTGGTTCCGATGGTGTCGTTGACGATTCAGTGAGTTGCACCTTGGATGCTGAATGTCTGAACGGTCAAGTATGTTACGAAGACGCGTGTGTGGATGAAAACAGCATTCCCGTTTTAGATGCGGGCAGCAACGATAACCCACCCTCTGCATCGGACTTATTAGAGGTAGAAATCACCAGCCCCAATGACACGGGAACCGCGTTTGCCAGTGAAACCATTTCGTTCAGCGGAACCATCACGGCAACTGACGGTGATACAGGCAATTTGACCGTTCAATTCTCCTCTTCTGTGAATGGCGATTTGGAAACCAACTTTGACCCCACCACTGGCATCGCCACCGCGTCAACGGTCTTACCAGCGGGCAATCACACCATATCTCTCACTGCCACCCGCGGCGCGGAACAAACCGTGGCCCAAGTCAACATCACGATATGTGACTATCTCATGAATGAAGATTTCACCGATTCATTGGACAACACCATATGGAAAATCTACGGAGACGCTCAGCATATGGCCGACGGTTATCTAGAGATGACCAACAACCAAAGGAACAAATACGGAAAAATCTATAACATCGATAAGGTCGTCAGTCCCGGTTCGTTGACCGCACATTTTAGAATCTATACCGGGCCCAATGACCTCAATGGTGCCGATGGATTCGCCATGAATATTATCGAAGCCCTATCACCCTCCGAACTGGACGATATTTTGGATTGCATGGGAGGCATTGGCAACGCTTTTTCTGCCGCCCTTCAAACCTGCGCATTGACAGAAGGCGAACTCCTCACCAAAAACACTTTCTCCATTGAATTTGATACCTTTGCCAACGGCTTTATGTGCAACACCCCACAAAATGGGCCCACCGATCCCACTTGCGAAGACCACATCGCCATTACCTTAAATGGCAACGCCATGCCCTTTTACTGGCTGCCTGCGAATTGGGGTGACCATGAACCATGCATCGGAGAAGGTGAAAGTGGTGAAGGATGGTTTAACAGCGAGGGGTGCCGATCTGGCCTTGAATGTATTGAGGGAACTTGCATCCCTGTTCACCCCTGGAACGACCGGACTCATCTCGGGTATGGGGTTCCTGCAGAAGACGCGCCACGGTTCTGGGCGGCCATGGATAACATCGAAGACAGTCAATGGCACGACGTGTCCGTGTATCTGACCCCTGGGCAAGCGAGAGTCACCTTCGATGGCGAAGAAGTCATCAATGCCTCTGTCCCGGACTTCGATTTCAAAGGTGGCTATGTGGGTTTCACGGGCGGCAGTGGTGGTTCTTCCAACTACCATCGGTTCGACGACCTTCGTGTGGAAGGCGCTTGCGTCTACACTGGGCCGTAACTGTTGAGGCGCTCCGCCTTTATTGAAAAGAGTTAAGAATGAATAGATATTTGACGATAGTTGTTGGTTTGTTTTTCCTCGGGGCATGCCCTCAAGAGGTGCCCTCACCCGGCCCTGCAACCGTGAGTTGCACCGATGACACGGAATGCCTAAATGGCCAATCCTGTGTGGACAGTCTGTGTGTTGCGAACGATGGTAAAACCATGTGCATCACGGACGCTCAGTGTCTCAATGGACAAACCTGCATGAATGGCTTTTGCGAGGCATTGCTGTTGAACAATGATGCAGGGCCCGTAGACGAGCCAAACGAAAACTCAGAATTTGGCGTCACCTTTTCCACGCCCAGTGACCGCAGCACGGCGCGCACCTGGGAGACCCTGACCATCAGCGGTACCATCACCTCGGACACAGACTCCCTCGAGGGCATCGAAGTCATTTTGACATCTTCGCTAGATGGCACCATTGATGGTACCTTCAACACTGAAACGGGTCTATTCGTTGCAGAAGCAACGCTGACCGAGGGTAACCATGCCCTCACACTGGAAGCACAAAGGGACGATGACCGCTCATCCGCCACGGTCAATATTACCCTATGCAGCTACCAGTTTGACGAAGATTTTTCTGAAGAACCGGACCCCGACATTTGGCGCAAGTTTGATTCGGCCATCTACATTGAAGATGGGTGGATCGATATGACGAACAATCAAACCTCGACCTGGGGCAAATTTTTTAACGTGGCACAAACGGTACAACCCGGCAATCTCGATGTACAGTTTCGAATCTATACCGGCCCCTTAGAGGCAGGCGCCGACGGGTTTAGTATGACGATTATCGATACGCCCGATGTGCCGTCCTTAGAAAAAATCCTCAACTGCTTTACCGGCCTTGGCAATCATATCAGTCCTCTTCGTAATTCCTGTGAGTTATCCGTGGAAGAACTCGGTGCTTTGCAAGCCTTTTCCATCGAGTTCGACACCTATCCCAATGGTTTTCAATGCGCAGCATCGGTGAATCCGCCAATTGACCCCACGTGTGAGGACCATGTGGCGATCACCTTTAATGGCAGTGCCATGCCCTTTTATTGGTTTCCTGAAGACTGGGGGGATTACGAGGCCTGTGGGACACCGGGTGGGTCTTGGACCTCCTACGATTATCGCGCAGAGAACGGTTGCAAATATGGGCTCGAATGTGTCGATGACCTGTGCCTTCCCAAATACCCTTGGTGGGACCGTGAACTGCTTGGCTATGGGCCACCGGCCGCAGGCGCCCCTCAGTTCTGGGCTGAAATGGAAAACATCGAAGACAGCCAATGGCACGATGTTCACATTGTCTTGGCAGGTACCAACGCCACTGTCACTTTTGACGACCAAGAAATCATCAATGCCACGGTTCCAGAGTTTGATTATAAAGGCGGCTATCTGGGATTTACGGGCGGCAGTGGGGCCATCGGCAATTACCACCGATTCGACGACTTAAAAGTCAAAGGGACTTGCTACTACACTGGCCCTTAAAGCAAATCTGCCAGCCAGAATTTTGGCGCCAAATCACCCAATGCGTTGGGCGGCACGGTTGTGAGCCCCGTCCCCACGAGACACGCATCGATACCGTTTTGATTGGCACCCAAAACATCCGTGTGTAACTGATCGCCCAACATCACCACCTTTTTATCCGAAAATGGTTTTAAGGCCGCTTTAAAGATGGGGGTATGGGGTTTCCCCAGTTTGGTAAAACCTGCGCGAGGCACAAAGCGTTTCAAATTTTCTTCGAATGCCAAAGCGATGGAGCCTGCCGCCCATCCAAACTCACCCGCGCCCTTGGGATAAATCAAATCGGGGTTCAACAAAACCAGATGGGGCAAAGCGCCCTGACTGGCCCTGTTCATCAAAAAAGATGTCACCGCATCCATGGTGGGCAAAAAATCATAACCGGCCTCATCTGCAATCACTAAGATTTCGATGCTGTCATCTAGACGCTCACAGACGGTCAAGCCTGCGTCCATGGCCAGCTGTTTGGAAGGTTGCGGCCCCAGTACAAATGCATGGGCATCCATCAAGCGGTGTTCCTGTACATAAGGTGCAAGCAACAACCCCGAAGAACAAATCTGGTGCGCTCCAATGGGCAAACTTAATTCTTCGTATTTGGCCGTTAGAGCCGCCAAATCCTTCGATGCATCGTTAGTCACCAGACAATATGCTTTATCCGCAGCACGTAAATCCTGTAGGAATTTTTGGGCTCCGGGCAAAGTCCCATGGGCATCCACCAAGACCCCGTAGGCATCCAGCAAGAATACATCATACGTGTTGATCAGGTTTTCTCGACTGATTTGAATCATGCATGCATCCTGGGTGACTCGGCTCAAAGGTCAATAAACCGCCCTTTAGGTACGATCAACGCCCCCTTTGGCTTTTCTACTAAAACTGCTATAGTGTTCGAACACTTTTTGGATGGATAGTTATTTTATGGGCGAATCAGAGCAAAAACCGATTTACTGGACGTTTTGCAAAACCGAAGACTTGAACGAAGCTTCCATTGAAGCCCACCTCGAAAAACTCGGCTACACCGAAGCCATGCGTTATGAGGAGATTCAAGACCCGCAGCGCTCTAAACAATTTCTGCTGGGAAGACTCCTCATCGGTCACTTACTAGACAAAGCATTTGGCATCACGGACTACACCATCGAAACCCAGGACACGTTCGATAAACCCAAACTGGCTTTTGGCAATTCCGAATACGATCTGGATTTTAATATTTCACACACCCAAAAGTTGGTGGCTGCAGTCATCTCCCCAGTGGGCCCCGTGGGCATTGATGTTGAGGACACCCAAATCAAGCGCAACTGGCACGCGGTGGGTAAAAAGTACTTCAGTGCTCACGAAAACCAAGATATCGAACGTAAGCCCGCCTCTGTGAAAGACGATATTTGCCTCAAACTGTGGATCGCCAAAGAGGCCGCTATTAAAGCACGAGGACAAACCATTTCCCGAGGAATGGCTGACATCAAAATGGTGGAACGGTGGAGTGATAAAAAACCCTTCTCCGCCAAAGGCACCCATCAAGACACCGAATGGCAGATGTTTGGTATCTCTCCCATTCTTGACCACGTGGGCACCATTGCGTTGGTCAAGTCCGACGACCCTAAAGCAGTGCCCGAGCTGGCGTTGCTGCCTTACAATCCTTCATAACCCACATCGACAAAACTGGGCGAACTCTTCGATATGCGATCCTGACTCAGCGCGCAGATGACACCCTATTAACGGATGGCACGGTTTGGCAACGAAACGGACCACAGGACAGGGAGGCGAGGTTTTGTAGGGTCTCACAATCTTAATCGTCTAAGAATCCAACCAAGCCAAAACAAATACAGAAGAAAACTGACGACGGCACCTGCCTTTTGAGCCCATGGGTTGTGATAAGAAAAAACAACTTGATGTTTCCCGCCAGGAAGCTCTACCGCCATAAAATTGGGGCCAACATGATGAATGCGCGTTTCTTTTCCGTCAACCGTCGCACGCCAAAAAGGGAAAAAGTTTACTTTCAAAAGTAACCATGTACCGGGCTCTGCTGTCACTGTCGTTTGGTATTGATTCAACCCTATTTCCTGAGAGATAATGTGGCCTTTGGGCGCTCTTTTTTGCAGGGTCGTGGGCTCTACACGTAACTTCTCGCGGGGCGATGACTGAAGAACCGCTACGTGTTGTTTGGCAAAGAGCTCTGGTGCCATTGTTTGCAAGTGGGGTCTCATATCTCTCAACGGACCAATGACCTTAGTCCCCGGCCACACTAGGTCAAAATAGCCCCAGTTTGAAGAATCCGGTACCTTATAAATTTTGTAAGGTCCGATTTCCCGATAAAACTGAAACACGCTCGGAACTTTCGCATTATTTCGCGTCACCAAACTGTTCACGTTGAATAGCCTCAAACTTTGCGCATCAAGGCGAACATGTTCCGCATAAAATGTACTCAAAGTCGCATGATAACCCAACGCATATGACTGCAGCTGTGCTCTTCCCGCCAGTGCTGGCAACAAATCTCTATGAAAATGGTTACCTGTTCCAAAAGAACCATCAACCATAAAACGATGTTGAGGGTCCGCAGCGAGTTCTCCCGCAACACGATGAATGGGCGAATTAAACCATGGCTTGGTTTTAAATACGCGCTGCACAAAATGATACTGCAAAAGCGCCCACGTACTGACGATTAAAACCAACACAATCTGTGAACGGCTTAACTTCGCTGACGCGCGTCTCCACACCGCTGAGAAACCATGAGCAGCAGCTACGATACCAACTACCTGCAAACCACTGAGATAACGGATTGGATTGATATGTGCATGCATCGGTAGATTTACAAACCATGTGCCCCACACCTCCCGGCCACCCATTAAAAGCCATGTAATCATACCGAATAGCCAGGCCGCTTTTATCTGATGTGATGTGCGTATGTGTCTCAATGAACAAAAAGCAAAAAGGAAGGCCACGCTGGAAATCACAGGTAACCTTTCAAAATCTAACACATGGCCCGACAAAAATGCCGTCGCAGTTTTGGTTAGGGACCAGCCATCATAATTATCGTTAAGCCATGGCAACCCCCCCAAATAGTCTCTCGACCACAACAAAGGAATGAGCCAGAATGCGCATAGACCAAACGCACCGCAGCCAACAAATGCGGTCGGTCTAAAAAAATATTGAATTTGCTTTGGTTGAACAACCACGATGCAGCCGAATGTGAGTAACACCAACAATCCAGCAAACAGATGACTCATCATTGTGAGGCTTAAAAAAACGGCAGCCCAAGACCAAGCGAGGGTGTTACAAACGACACAACGATAAAAAGCGCCAACGGCGAGGGGAAAAAACCAAAACCCCCATGCCTGTGTAAAGAGACCCTCGAAAGCACTGCTGGTAATTGAAAAGCCTACGGACCACTCTGTGCGAATCGTGATGGTTAAAAGTCCAAGAATGGTAGCGGTTAACCGGGACATGCCCATCCACCGTCCACCCACATACCAAGTCAACGGCATAGCTGCCCAAAAAAACAGCACCACTGCCTTGAAGAAAAAAAGAGTCATTGATTCAGGCATCAATGTCATCAGTGCACCGGTTAAAATGGAAGGCAAGGGCTGATATGAAGCAAAGAGTGGCAGTCCCAAATTGGCCTGCCCCCAAAAGAAATCCGTTTCGCCTGCCAGCAACAAACGCGATATATGTAAGCACAATGCGTAGTGCGCGGAATTGTCATCGCCGAAAGGAGCCCCACCCTTCAAATAAGGAACGGCACTCACAAAAAACAAAAACATCACACCAACAAGTAACATGAGTGGGTGCAAAAGGTTTCGTTCTCTCATGGATTAATCACGAACCCGGAAATCAGCAAAATTTTGACACTGCGTCACCCATGACATGGGACTGCCACCCGAAAGATAATGCTTTACTGCAGCCTCTGCCGTCGCAACCGCTTGATCCATGTTACAATGTAAAAAAAGGCCCTGCCTACCACATGGATAAATTTTTCCTCGTTGCGCCAAATACATTAAGGCTCGCCGTTGTTCATGCACCCAATCTCTCCGATACATGGGATAAACTTGGGGTAAAAAAACTTGTCGAATATCCAAAATAGGACCCGGCGTCTTTAAAATTTTCGCGTCACGCAATTGGTGAACTAGCTCCTGAGCTTGCTTCGTAAAGTCCTGTTGCGCGCCCCAATTGCCTTCGGGGATTTCAACGCATAAAATTCGTTGTTCTGGCCGGCCAAGAAGCTCTGAAAACTGAGCGGGCTGTGACACGCGCCCAAACCAGTATCGTGTTTCGGGAGCATACCAAGTGTCCGTATCATCAAGGCATTTTTGTTCCACAACGAGGTAAACTAAATATAAACCCCGATATGAAAGTTGAGAGTCAGGAACCACCGAATGTAAATGCCCCGTATAAAAGGTTGGCTTATTCTCGGCATCACTAAGTTTGAATGGCGTGTCCAAATTTATTTGAACACCTGCGTCTTCATTTTTTTTTCGTAATAATTCAATCAACGAAGACATGCCACTGGCGGGATATAAAAATTGTCGTTGAGATTTTTTGAATATACTTTGCGCGGGATTGGTCGTGGACACGCGCTGCTTTGCCACGGTCTGCGACAAGTCCTTCGGCTCGATTCCCCAAACTTTGCGGGCGTATGGCTCGTAGAAGCGTCTGTAGGCAGAACGACCGACACGTCGCACAACAAAAGACTCAAAGCCCTCGTCGACCGCCACCTCTTTTCTTTCCTTCTCCCATCGCACCGTCTGCCTTAAAGCATTCGGACGTCGCAACCACCCATACGCCATAGAGATTGAGGAGAGAAAGCCCAAACCAGCAATAAAACGAATGGGGTCCAATGGATAAGGCAATCTTCTTCGATTTAAGATGAGAGTGCCTCTTCTTTCTTTATGCCTCCAATCGGCCTCGGCAGTCAGCTTTAAAAGCAAGGGATGAGCTTCCGGGTGTACCCGATGCGAACCTCTGTCTAATTCAAAGCCATCAAAACAAACGGGTGCGAGCATACCACCATGCACAGAATCTGACTCGTACAATGTGACGCTGATGTTCTTTTTCGAAAGCAAGAGCGCAGCCGTGAGCCCAGTGATTCCGGCACCAACCACGATAGCAGAATTCTGTTCTTTCACTTGTTTTCCATGAAATCCACGGCTTAGACCCGATGCTGCCAAAAGATGCACAGCACACACCCTGTGACATGCCGATCAAGCGGCGTAAAAATCCGTTTCGCAGGCAAATAGCGCTGAGCGGCGGTAATTCCGGCGTCTATGATTGAACCACTGTCAACTCCGGTATTATCCTCTGGGCTCACCCCACCATCATCAACTTGTTCGCCATCGGAGCCCGCATCCACGCTTCTTAAGGAGCCAGCGTCTGGCACTGATATCGATGCTGAGCCTGAGCCTGAGCCTGAGCCTGAGCCTGAGCCTGAGCCTGAGCCTGAGCCTGAGCCTGAGCCTGAGCCTGAGCCTG
>MDTD01097145.1_pt1 | contig 11089 bp, 13 predicted proteins | sample 811221 | NCBI WGS metagenome assembly MDTD01 (sample SAMN05326646, study PRJNA326480) | marine metagenome | isolation source: seawater | place: Pacific Ocean: South West | collected 2011
AATGTGAATAAATACTTGACACGCACTTCTCAACGACGTAACGTACGCAAAAAGCTGATTTAAATTTATTCAACTTTTAGGAATATATTTATAATAAAAAATAAACGAATTCCTAAAAACCAAAAAAAGGAGTGATCAAGATGAACAAAGGCGATTTAATCAACAAGGTTTCAGAAGTTCTGAACAGCAAGAAAGAAGCTCAGGCAGCAGTTGATTGCATGATCCAGGCAGTAACAGACGCTCTTTCTAACAATGACTCTGTTACCCTCGTTGGCTTTGGTACATTTAAAACAGCCGAAAGAAAAGCCAGGAAAGGTAGAAATCCCCAGACTGGTAAAGAAATCAATATCCCTGCTAGAAATGTACCCAAATTTGTACCGGGAAAAGCCCTCAAAGACGCCGTAAAATAATCGAATCCTTTTTTAAGTAAAAAATTATTCAGGCAGTATTTGACATGGTCAATACTGCCTGAATGGGTTTGAGGCCATGGGATTTGAGATTGATAAAATATTTCTCCCTTCGGTAGGGGTTGATCTGGTCTTTGATATGGATTCACTAACCCCCGTATCCAGATCATCCATCATCTATGATACAAGTTATGGTGACAAAACCATCACCATTGCTCAGCCTATTGTTCCGGTAACCTCGGAAACCCGGTTTGACCAACTCCACCTGACAACCATCGTGCATTTTAAACAGCGCAGGGCCAGGGTGGGTCTGGCATGCAAACCGGTAAAATTTATTGATCAGTACCAACTGGCCAACAACTCGGTTACCAAGGCGCTTGTCATTCAGTACAAGGAACCGCCCATTGAAACCAACATCAGGGCGGCGTTCCGACTCCCCTTAAGCCAGCGGCACAATATCAAGGCAAAGCTGTTGTTCAATGGTGTGGAATATTTTACCGCCAGGGATTTTAAGATCAAAGACATATCCTTTGCCGGTATGGGGCTTGTGGTTCCCAAAAAATTTGGCAAAAAGACCAATCCCCTGACAGAGGTCAAGCTCACCACCCCCGTTCCCGTTGGAATGATCTTGGTGGATAAAAATGAGAAAGACCCCGTTGGCACATTTCCCGTGAAAACCAAGGTGGTCAGGTTGAATCCGAACTACTCAGAGTCCCATATGCTTGTGGGATTAAGGATTACAGCGATCATGCCGGAAAGCGAAGATCTTTTGAACCGCTTTATTCACAAAGCCCAGATTGACGAGTTAAAGCGGATCAGCAAAAGAGGATAGTAGCCCCGGGATATACCCCTCTAACCAGTCCAATATCTCTATTTGCACAGGCTCAAAATCAGTTTCACCCTGACTGCGGATTTCCGCCAGCTCTTCGAGTGCCTCTTCGCAGGTATACTTTGTATCATTTTTATATCCACGAACAGCCTCACCCGGCAGGTTTCCGGCAAGGCGTTCCATATGCGTTAAAAAACCTTGCGACAGCGCATGGCTTGCCCCCCCGTAATTGCGATCCATAATCCGTCGCGCCATTTCCCTTATGCGTCGGCTCTCAAACCCGTCGCAAGCTTGCGCCTTTTCTCCAATGGATAAGGAATGAAACAGGGACATATCCGCTTTTTCCCCGGATGAAAAGAATCCGGCCTGATAAAGGGATGCATCCCAATCAAGATCCGGAATCAACGGATAGGAAAATTCCCTGTGATAATTCGCCGTTTTCAAGAAAAGGGCGGGATCTTTGTCCATGATCGACAAATTTTCTTCATGGGCCTGGATCGCCTCTGGCGTAAGCCGCTGCCAGAACCGATCCAGGCAAGGCAGTATAAAGTATTGATCCGCAGGACGTTTTCGAATCACAAAAATATCGTAAATCCCGTTGATTTCGTCCAGCGCGTCAAACATCCCGTCCCGATCCGTTCTAAGCCATAGGCCTTGGTTTTTATATGGAAAAGAATTGCCTAGATAGATGACAGGTGCAAGGTAATTCACCCTTGCCCCAAAGGACACGGACACCATAATCCCCATGCTAAAGCGCTGGGTTCCCACCGAGACAAGCCGCCCCAACCGCTCAGACCGATTCAGATCTTCATTTTTATCATAAAACCCGAGGACATACTCCCACACCTGGTGTTGCACGGATAAGCGACGCGCCAGACACAGCAAAGCCTCCACATCAGCCATTGCTTCATGCGCCCTTCCTGAGACCTCAAAGCCATTTTCTTGGCAGATATGCTCCAGCTTCATGCTCGGGTTGCCATCCTCACGCACCGGCCAATCGAGAACGGCGGGATGAAACAACCTGAAAACAGTCGCCACCGGGAGCATGTCAATTCGCGAACATCCGTTGGCATATTGATGGGAATACGGATCAAGCAGATTACGATAGAATAGAAATCTTAAGAACTCGTCATCAAAACCAAGGGAATTGTATCCGCAGGAAATCGTATCAGGCGTGTTAAGCAGCGCGTGTATTTTACATGCCGCCTCATACTCGCAAATCCCCTGTTCAAGTTCCGCAGGGGTCAGGCAATGGGTCAAAAAAGCGTACGGGGAAGGCACAACATCTGGCCTGAGGCGGATGGTTATGGTTTCTCTGGCCAACTCATTAAGACATTCATCCGTACGGATACAGGCAAAGGTCAACACCTGATCAAACGCAGGATTCAGTCCGGATGTTTCAATATCGTAAAAGAGATAGGTTTTCATGGTTACAGGAGATCGCAAACCCGAAAAGGGGGAACAAAATAAATTTGCTCCCCCCTCCAGGAGAATCGATACTGTATAAAAAAGACTATCTTTTTGAGAACTGGAAACTGGCTCTTGCGCCTTTTTTACCGTATTTCTTACGTTCTTTCTGTCTGGAGTCCCGGGTCAGGAATCCGGCGGATTTGAGCACACCGCGAAGCTCCGGATCAGCCAGAACAAGGGCCTTGGAAACCCCAAGCCGAACAGCCCCGGCCTGACCGGTCTGTCCGCCACCCATTACGGTAACTTTGATATCAAAGGCATCGGCCTTATCCGCCAAAACAAGAGGAGAGGTCAGCACATCCTGGTTTACTGAGATGTCGAAGTAATCTTCCATCTCTCTGTTGTTCACAACAATCTTGCCGGTACCAGGTATAAGCCACACTTTGGCCACAGAATCTTTCCGCTTACCTGTTGCGTAAAAAACGTTTCCACTTTCCATTGATAGTATCGCGTCCTTATTCTTTAAATTTCAACAACTTCAGGTTTCTGAGCAGCATGGGGATGCTGATCACCTGTGTATACAAACAGTTTTTTGCCAAGTTTTCTGCCAAGCCTGTTTTTGGGAAGCATTCCCCGGACCGCTCTTTTGAGGATCTCTTCAGGCTTTTTCTCAAGCAGCTCTTTGGCTGTTTCAGACTTGAGCCCGCCCATGTAACCGGAATGACGGTAGTAAGTTTTCTTGTCCATCTTATTTCCGGTCAGACGAATTTTGTCGGCATTGATCACAACCACCCAGTCTCCCATATCCACATGGGGGGTATAAAGCGGGTTGTGCTTACCGCGGATACGATAGGCCACCTGAGACGCAAGCCGTCCCAGCACCATATCTTTTGCATCAATCACACACCAGTTTTCTTTGTTGTCAGCTCGTTTAGCGCTATATGTATATTTTTTCAATGTTCCATGCTCCTCTTCATAAAGACAATCAGCGATAAATACATATTTTACGGAACAATGTCAAGCAAATATTATAATTCTATTTGTTTTTCATCACTCAGCTTGGGGGCAAACATACCGGACTCCGATTTGGGACCTGTCATTTTAGGACCCTTCATTTTCCCTGTGGTTTTACAGGCCACGTCCGCATTAAGAACACCTCCGTTTTCAACGATCAGGTCCTGGCACTCCACCTTGCCTGCACAGGTGCCTGTGGACAAAATAATCAACTCTTTGGAGGCCGTCACCTCGCCTTGAAAATTTCCACCGATGGTCAGGCTTGATACCCGCGTGGAACTTGAATCGACACGCCCGTCCTCTGCGATGATAACGACATCACCATCAATCGTTCCGGTTACTTGCCCCTTGATAATCAGCTTGCCCGTGCTGGAAATAGAGCCTTCTATCTTTAGCTCTTTATCAATGATGCTTAGATTCTGTTTGTCTTTTTTGCCCACCATAAGGTCTCCTCAACTGTTTTTAAGAATATCGATGTAAATTTTTCCGACCTCTTCTCCCCCAAGAGTCGTTACCACGTGATACTTTAGGCCCTTTCTCTCCAGAGAATACCTGGGCATGAGCACCCCCGCCCCTGTATCAATAACGTATCCCCTATCCTCTCCGTCGTTTCGGCTGTTATTGCCTACAAACCCCTTAAAATTAACAACGTACTCGGACGGATCAATATCACCGGTAATGATATCGACAATCACCAACCTGTCCCCGTAGTTCAGGCGGACATGGTCATAGTTATCGACCATAACGGTCTCACCGTTGACTTTTAGTTTGTACCGGATACCGTCTGCCTTTTTTGAATCGCTGACTGCCAACCGGCCTATGGGCACAGCCCCGGGCGTATCCCGTATATCCAGAAACACCGAACCGCAGGTGTAAAAGTCCTTCTTTGCTTCAATCCGGGTGGATTCCAGTATTTTTAACTTTTTTTTCATATCGTTGAATTCATTGCCCAGTCCAATGACATCCACACTCAAGCCGCGTTCGTAATTGGTGATGATATCGTGCACCTGGATAACATCCCCGCGCTTAATGGTAAGCCGCTGCATTTTCCCCACCACCACAGGAATGGAATCGTTAACCGAAATTATCATGTACTGCATTTCCGGTTTTTTCAAATCAATTCCCGGCGTTTTGGGAATGATATCCATCAACGCCATGGATCCGTCCACCGCCCAGATATGCTGCTTAACCTTCTGTTCAAGAGGAAGAGACTTTGCCGATTCAATACCGAAGGCCGGGATTTTGCAAATATTCATTGCATAATAGGTGGCTGATCTGCGTTGCTCCTTATGCAGGCTATCCGGCTGATTCGTTCGATGATTGTTAAAATGAAAGTGCTGGGATGGCACAGGTATTGACGCATTCATCCGCTCGATCACCGTCAGTGCCATCTTTTCCAGATCAATATCCTTTGCACCGGCATTCTTTGCACGTCTCAGCACAGCCGCATCCGAAATGATTGACTGTCCGTATCGCCCGGGATTTCTCTGTTCGCTTTCCCATGTGGCGGAATAAAAACCTGAGCCTTCGTGGAGATTGAGGAAACAATCGCTTTGACAAATCAGCTCTTTTAGGACCTCAACGACCTTTGCCTCATAGTTACGCGTATGATCATCCATGAACTTGCGATTCATATCCTGGTTGATCTGGCGCTCCTTTTTGGTGATGGAGGGGAAATTTGCCCTGGGCACGACAATCAGGTTCCCCTTTTCAAGGGATAGATCCGCAAAATAATCGGCTGCCAGAAATCCACCGGGTTCATCTCCCTGGATTCCCCCGACAATTAAAAGGGTCTTTCCTTCAACCCTCCCGAAACTGCGGAACACGTGAAGTTCATTTTCTTCCCCCTCAAAAAACACCGTATGGGTCTTCTGGCCGGCATGGCACAATCCTGCGGCCGTCATCAGGACAATGCCAATCAGTGCGTATACAGCCTTTTTTATTCGCAGGGCCATGGCCACTATTCAACAACCAACTCGTTGATTTTCATAGTGGTTTCAAACTTCAATTTACCGTCATCATTAAAAATATAAACCGCTGCAGTATTGAAAGACTCCGGGGCAGATTGGTTTCTAATGGTGAACTTCACCGGTTTGAAACGAGAAATGGAAAAATACTGCCCTCTTTTGTAAACGGAAGGCACCCCTTTTTCCATGGGAGAACTGGGTACCACCACCCATTGCGATGGTTGGGAATCTTTTGGTTTCAGCACCGTGAAGATGCGCCCGGATATCCCCCCCGGTTTTGTTGATACGTTCCTGATGTCAAAACGGACGATCAATTCCCCGTCTGAATTTCCCCGGGATACGGTAAACTCCTCCACTGCCACAAATGGTTCATTTGCAGTCTCAGAGGAACCACTTTTTTCCTCAGCGTCAAAAGAAGAAGATCCGGACTCTGCCGCCTCGTCGCGTCCATTCTCCGGCGTACCGGACAGGGGGACTTGGGATGCGTCCTCTGCCGTATCCGGCTCAGGTTCGGGTTTCGGTCTGACGTCCGGCTTTGGCGGAACACCGGCCTTTTTCACCTTAGGCGATGCATTGTCAACACTTGCAGCGCTCTTTTTCGCAACAGGTGTTTTTGCTTCGGCAATCTCCGGCAGCTCGGGCTTTTCACCGGACATAACCAAACGGGCCATCAATAACTCTTTATCCCGGGTGAGCCTGCCCACCTTTTCTTCCAGGGTTGCAAGATCAGATGCCAACGCTTTATTTTCCTTGTTGGCCATGTCAAATAAGGCATACAGGCCTGCGGCACAGACAAGTCCGACAACGCTTGTGATAAACAGCAGGTAAAGCATTACCTTCAGGTGTCCGCCGGGACGCATCTCGCCAAAATCGTCCACCACAAGAATCTTTTTTTTGCGGCTGGTTTTATGTGGTTTGGGTTTTGCCCGGGCTATTTCCCTTTCCAATTCTCGCGATATATCTTCCATACCCCACCTTTTCTAACCAGTTTCAACCGTTTTCTTCCCTGGGTGGAAAACCCTGAGGATTTATAATTTTGAAGAAAGCTGACTTCATATCCGTCTTTCCTCTGAATGACCTTATAGTCCTTTCCCGTAACAGATATATAATCATATCGTTTTGCCAGATTTTTTTTCCGTTTGACCCAGGCGGCCTTGCCCATGCCGTCGGCGTAAAAATCATTGGCATAAAAGGCCGCATATTCAGCCATATCCTTGGCAGACCACGCCGCAAGCCATTGCTGAACGGTTTCAACCACGGCGATACTGTCTGATTCGTCAGATACAAGCTCTCTTGCAGCAGCCACCAAGGGAATATCGGAGGCCCCGTAAGGTTTTGCCCGTTTTTGAAAAAGATCACCCACGATCAGCGGGGTTGATCCGTTCCTGATAAAAAGCTGGCGTTTCCCCAGATACCTTTGATCTTCTTCCGTCCCCACATAAAGATCCATCAAAGCCACCAATGTGTCGCCATGGGCGTAGATCCCCTTGTTTTTTATCTGGATCCGGAAGGCCTGTTTCTTGGCCACAGCATTCTTTCTTATGCCAAGCCAGGTTTCCCACCAGGAAATATCCGGCAGGTATTCTCCGGCATAAAATGCCAAATACTCATGATAACTGCCGGCAGACATGGCATCGGCCCATTTATCGATAAAGGCGGATACGGCCCGCCCCTGCGCGTCAAGCGTTGACTTGGATAATTTTTCTATGGTTTCCACGATAATCAGAGGTGTGGCGTCCAGATGGATATACTCTGCCAGGGACATGATATTCTCATTTTCCAGGGCAATACACCCATTGGAATCCATAGGTTTAAGCGCCCTGTCCGTCCCGTGAATCCAAATGGCACTGCCCTGCTTTCCCTGACGCAAATCCAGAAAATTGGGATAATCCGAAGGAAAGGCCTTTTTACCGTAGACCGGCGTAAGATATCGGTCTTCATATTCATCCTTCAGAAAATAAACCCCCTCGGGTGTTTTTTTGTCCCCCGCCTTAGACTTGGGGCCTGCCACCTCCCCTGTGGAACAGGGCACATAAAAGGAACGGGTGATTTTACCGGAGAGGGAAGAATACACATGAAGGGTCTGGGTCTTTTTTTCAACGATGATGGCGTGCTCTTTTTCCGGCATCATCACCAGGGCTTCAGGTAAGCGGATTTCATCTGCATGTACCGGGAAACCGGCAACAGTTGCAACAACTGCCAAAATAAACGTACGGACAATGCGTTTCACTCTAACATACCTGTCTATTTGGATTTCAAATCCAGTTTCAAATGCCGGCAGGCGGCTTCAGACGCCCGCCTCCCGCTGGAAGTCCTTAACACCAACCCGATCTTCAGCAGATAGGGCTCCACCACATCCACCAATGTATCGGTTTCTTCCTGAAGGGTGGCGGCGATGGCTTCAATCCCTACCGGGCCGCCGTTGTAAAAGGATATAATCGTTTTCAGATAACTCCGGTCAAGCCGTGTGAGTCCCAAGTTGTCAATGCCCTCTAAAACCAGTGCCTCTTCCACGCAGGAAATGGAAACCTGCCCGTCATATTTCACCTGGGCATAATCGCGCACCCTTTTCAACAGGCGGTTTGCCACCCTCGGGGTACCTCGGGAGCGTCTGGCAAGCGCCATGGCCCCTTCATCGGAAATACGGGTGCTCAGTATGGCGGCAGATCGCTTGATGATCACCATGAGTTGTTCATCCGAGTAAAAATCAAGGGTCCGAAAAATGCCGAAACGGTCACGAAGCGGCGCCGAAAGCAACCCGACCCGCGTGGTTGCCCCGATAAGCACGAACTGCTTCAGGCGGAATCTGTGGCTTCTGGCATGAATCCCCTTGTCGAAAACGAAATCAACTGCAAAATCCTCCATGGCGGGATAAAGAAACTCTTCCACCACTTTCGGAATACGGTGAATTTCATCCACAAACAGGATATCTCCCTCACCGAGATGGGTAAGGATTCCCACCAGGTCGCCGCCCTTTTCCAGGGTCGGTCCGGATGTTACCGTCAACTCCCGCCCCATTTCATTGGCGATGATATGTGAAACCGTTGTTTTGCCAAGCCCCGGCGGACCGTGGAGCAGGATATGATCCAGGGGTTCGTTGCGTAATTTGGCTGCCTGGATGGCGATTTTGAGGGTATCCACCGCATCTTTCTGGCCGATGTAATCGTCAAAACGGGTAGGTCTTAGCGAGACAATATCAGGGGATCTGTCCTCCTGGGCCAGGTGTTCGGAAACCACCCCTTTTTTATCTGAATTGTCCGAGGAAAAGGTGATGATATCCGAGTCCATGCTTAACGGCTCTCCTTGTAAATTTCATCAAATAGATCTTCAGGCGTTGAAATACCCGGATTCCTTTCAAACGCCTCTTTGATCATCCGCCGGGCAGACGCCGGGGAATGGCCGAGCTGTTCAACAAGAACATCTCCCACCTGTTGGGAGATATCTTCTTTTTCCATTGCGATTTCCGGTTCCGGAGCGTCCGGTGCATCCGCAACAACACTTCCTGCGAACATCGACACTTTCCCATGGAGGGTGGCAATGATTTTCTCAGCCGTGCGTTTTCCGATCCCGGATAGTTGGGATAAAAACGCCGTATCTTTATCCTCAATAGCCCTTGCGACCTGGGCCACCGGTTTGGTCAGGGCCTTGATCGCCTTCATGGGGCCAATGGCCGCCACTGTGATAAAAAGCTGAAAAAACGCCTTATCATCCGGTGATAAAAATCCGATCAGGACGGGTTTCGGCTGGCGCTCCGTTACGTGGTAATAGATAAACAAGGAGACGCTGCCGGAAACTGCTGATTCGGCCATGGTTCTTTCAAGGGTGATCGGGTCTAAAAGCACCTCATACCCAATCCCGCCGGCCTTTATAAGAATACCGTCCGGCTCCCTGCAAAGGATTTCCCCTTCAATATATCCGATCATCCCTCTTTTCCGTACCTGTACAAACCGGTAATTGCCAATCCAAGTGCATCAGACGAATGAAAGGGCCGGATCGGGCTGCCATGATTTAACAGGTTCCGGACCGATCTTTCCACCTGGTGTTTATCCGCGCCACCGTTACCGGTAACGATCTTTTTGACCTCCCGCACAGATACTTCCCGTATCTGCGCGCCTGCCTTGAACGCCGCCAGCAGCAGCACTCCTGAAACTTTTCCCAACATAATACCCGATCCCGGGTATTTTTCAAGGGAGTAAATATCCTCGATCACCACAAGGTCGGGCTGTTGCTGTTCCAGAAAAGCTTTGGTTTTTGAATAGATGTGACTGAGACGGACCTGGGGGGCATCTTTGGCATCCGTGGAGATGCTGCCGAATGAATATTCGTGAATATTCAGGTTCTCACCCAGAACAACACCAATCCCCGTACCGGCCAGTCCAGGATCAATCCCGACGATCTTTTTCATGGAGTGGGGAATCTAATTCAAGCCTTTGAGCTTCTCCCGGGCATATTGTGCTTCCTTGGAGTCCGGGTGACGCTTGATCAGTTCCTTGAGTATCAGACGGGCGTTGGCCTTTTCCCCGAGGGCGGCAAAGGCGTATCCTTGCTTCAGACGTGCGGCGGCAGTTTTATTGGACTTGGGATAATTTTCCAAGACCTTCTGGTATTCAAGGATCGCTTTTTCATACCACTTTTCCGCGTAATAACTGTCCGCGATCCAGAATCTTGCGTTGTCCGCCTTGGATGAATTGGGAAACTTATTTATAAAGTTCTCAAATTGTATCCTGGCGTTTTCCTTGTCCCCCTGGTCAAACATTTTTTTTGCCAGGTCGTAGAGAGCCTGTTCGGAATCCGGGCTGACAGGGGTCTCGGAGGGGGTACCCACATCTGGCTCAAGGGCCTCGGTAGGTTCAAACCCCATATATTTTTCAAGGGCAATCACCTTTTCAAAATTTCTTGAAATCGCATTATCCAGACGCGTCAGTTCCTTTTCAAGGCTCTCCTGCCGGGCCTGCCCGCGGGTGCCCAGATTGTGCCGCAGCTCCTCGATAAGCCCCTCAATCTGATAGAACTTTTCCCTGAGTTGCTCAATTTCGTATTTGACTTCCGCGTAATTCTCCCTGGTGGTTTTCGAAGAGTCCTCAAGATCCCCTTTGATCCGTTCAAGATCTTTTCCGGCAGAGGCGCTCGCCCGCTGTGCAGATGCCAGCCGATTATTTTCCATTTCAATGGCGGCAACCCTGCGTTCCAACACTTTGTACTGGTCCGGAGCCACGCAGCCGGCCACGAGAAGACCAAAACACACCATACAAAGAAAACGTTTCATAACATACTCCAGGGAAGAATAATTAAAACACCGGGCACACCCGGATTAAACCGGCTGTGCCCGGAAAAAAACAAAACCTGCAAATAAAATTATTTGATGACGAATTGCGCCCGTCTGTTTTTACGGTAGGCTTCTTCAGTCATTCCCGGATCAAGGGGCTTTTCTTCACCAAAGCTGATCATGGTCAGACGCGCTG
>MDTD01126421.1_pt1 | contig 11089 bp, 7 predicted proteins | sample 811221 | NCBI WGS metagenome assembly MDTD01 (sample SAMN05326646, study PRJNA326480) | marine metagenome | isolation source: seawater | place: Pacific Ocean: South West | collected 2011
CGCCACACTCAATCTGGCATTGGATATGCGCACCCGGGTCACCCTTTCTCCATGGGAACCCGGCCGGATCAAAATTTCATCCCGGGGGTTTGAACCGATGGAGCAGGCACATAATGCCGCTGGGATTGATCATCCCCTTGGACTCATGTTTGCCATGGCAAGATACTTCGACGCCCACGGTGTCCATGTTCACATTGAATCCGGCTCTCCCCCCAGATCGGCCCTTGGCGGGTCATCATCAGCGGCAGTGGCCGTTGCGGCGGCTTTTTACTCAGCTCTTGGTAAAGAGGCCTCGCCGGAACATATCTCCTGGCTGGCCCACTATATTGAATCCTCGGTTGCCGGCGTCCCCTGCGGTATGCAGGATCAGGCCGCTGCAGCCTTTGGCGGTGCCACCCTTTGGGAATGGGGATTTGGAGACACCGGTCCCCGGTTCACAAGGGTTCCGGTGTTTGAAGATCAGGTGGCAGACCGCATAAAGGAACTTAACCGCCATATCCTTGTGGCCTATTGCGGCATCCCCCATGAATCCAAAGATATTAACGGACAGTGGGTCCGCATGTTCAAAACCGGGACGGCCTATCATCAGTTTGAGCAGATCGCAGACATTACGCGAAACTTTTATGCGGCGCTTGCATCCGGGCAGTACGGTCTTGCCGGAGAGCTGATGATCCGGGAAACCGAAATCAGAAGTGAATTAACCCCTGAAGTGCTTGACAAGACCGGTAAAAGAATGTTTGAAAAGGCCAAGGCAGTTCATTGCGGTGCCAGGTTTACAGGGGCAGGCGGGGGCGGTTGCTTGTGGGCTGTGGGGGAACCCAAAGACATAAGGACCCTTCGCACCGAATGGCAGACTATTCTGGACCGGGTCGAGAACGGCCGGCTGCTGGACACATCCATTGATACCAGCGGAATTCGAAAGGAAGAACCGGAAACAGCGACCATATAAACCTCTTTTTTTGTGTTGATTACCGGTGTATTGTTGTCATATTAAAACAGTGTTCATTTATTAGTAACCCGTAAAATTAAGGAGATCCCATGGCAGGCTACGATCCTGATAAAGATAAAAAAATTGCTGAATGGAAAAATGAAGAAACCGGTTTGATCATCTCCATCCAGCAGTACGGTGAGGGTGAACCCAAGGTACAGGTGGGGCCCAGAATTCTCAAAAAGAAAGACGGTTCCGACAGGGCACCCACAAAGGCAGGCCGTCTTTCCGTAGAGGACATCATGTGGCTGTACGACATCATCGATGAGGTCAAAGATGAGCTATCCGACATGGTCGGACCTGAATAGCCCGTCTGTTGTTCCGCCGTTAGGGGCCAGGCAGGCACCGGATATCGGTCCTGCCGCCCTTATGGTGAGCACCGCTCCGGATCTGAGGTATATCAGCGCCACCCAGGGCAAGTTTTCAGGCAGCGAGTTTTTCACAGGCCGGCTTTTGAAAGGGGAGGGCCACAACGAAGGACTGACTGTGGCAGGTCCCTACATCGGCGCTCCGTACGCGGTGATGCTGCTGGAATCCCTGATTGCCAAAGGGGCCAGACAGATCGTTATTCTTGGATGGTGCGGTGCCATTTCAAACGCACTTGTACCGGGAGATATCCTGGTGCCCGAAAGGGCTATTGTGGATGAGGGGACTTCCCGGCACTATGCAACGCTGACCCAGAAGCTGCCTTCCACCTCACCGGACAAGGAACTGAACAACCGGCTGATCTCTTTTCTCGAATCCGGTGGGATGCAGGTGCACACGCATCCCCTGTGGACCACCGACGCCATTTACAGGGAAACCCGGGAAAAGGTTAACTGGTACCGGGACAAAGGTGCCGCTGCCGTTGAAATGGAGTGCTCGGCCCTTTTTGCCGCAGCAGCCCATCGAAAGGTAAATGTGGCAGCGCTTCTCGTGGTGTCGGACTCCCTGGCAACACCCGACGGTGCCTGGGACCCGGGATTTAGGAAAAAACAATTTAAGACCATGCGAAAAACCGCCTGCAAATCAGCGGTGGACTTCACCAGGACACTTGTTCAATGACAATCGACCCCATCAGGGAAGAAGCCAGAACGCTTCAAAAAGAACTTACGGAACACAGCTACCGGTACCACGTGCTCGATGATCCGGTGATCGACGACCATACCTACGACCGGATGCTAAAGCGGCTGGTTGAAATTGAAGAACAATATCCCGAATTGTCTGTTCCCGATTCCCCTACGCGACGGGTGGGGGCGCCGCCTTTATCGGTTTTTGATACCGCAGAGCACTCCATTCCCATGCTGAGCCTGGACAACGGATTCACGGCTGATGATATCCTGGCCTTTCATCAGCGAAACCTGAAAGCCCTTGAAAAAGCTGCCATTCCTGCCGGCCGGCTGCTGTACACGGCAGAACCAAAGCTTGACGGTGTGGCGGTTGAACTAACCTATGAAAAAGGGGTGCTGACACTGGCCACCACCCGCGGGGACGGCCGCACAGGAGAGGTGATCACGGACAATATCAGAACGGTTGAACAGGTTCCCTTGCGGCTTAGACAAACCGACCGACCTGTTCCTGACCTTTTGGAGGTACGCGGGGAAGTCATCATCCACCAGTCTGGTTTCGAACTGTTGAACCGTTCCCGGCTCAATAAAGGGGACGCCGTCTTTGCCAATCCCCGTAATGCGGCAGCCGGTTCTTTAAGGCAACTGGATTCCCGGATCACGGCCCAGCGGCCTTTGGCCATATTCGTTTACGGTGTCGGGTTGACCCGGGGTCTTGATTTTACCTCACAGTCGCAGATGCTCTCGGCACTCAAAGATTTCGGGTTTCCGGTGAATCCGCTTATCCGGGGTCCCATTTCCATTGAAGCGGTATTAGAGGCGTACAAATATCTTGGCACGCTTCGGCCCGATCTGGATTATGAAATAGACGGTATGGTTATCAAGGTTGATGATATCGGCCTGCAGCAGCAGCTCGGGGAAAAAACAAAGAGCCCCAGATGGGCCATCGCCTATAAATTTCCCGCATCTGAAAAGACCACACGGATCAACGACATCATTGTGCAGGTGGGGCGCACCGGAACCTTGACCCCCGTTGCAGAACTCGAACCGGTGAGCATCGGCGGGGTGACCGTATCCAGGGCCACGCTCCACAATGCCGATGAGATTAAACGAAAAGATATCCGCATCGGAGACCAGGCGCTGGTCACACGGGCCGGGGACGTGATTCCCAAAGTGGTGAAAATCTTTCCATCCCAAAGAAAAGGAACTGAGGCTGTATTTCATATGCCAGACATCTGTCCTGTGTGTAACACAAGGGTTCGAAGGCTGGAAGAAGAAGCGGCTGTCAAGTGTATCAACGCCTCCTGCAGTGCCCAATTAAAGGAACGAATCCGCCATTTCGTGTCTAAAAAGGGCCTTGATGTGGACGGACTGGGCAAAAAACTGGTGGATCAATTGGTGGATAAGGGCCTGGTCTCTTCATTCGCGGATCTGTTTACCCTCACCCTTGAATCTGTCGCCGGTCTTGATCGAATGGGAAACAAATCCGCTGCCAATCTTATCCAGGCCATTGAGGCGGCTAAAAAGGTTTCCATGGCACGCTTCATATTTGCACTGGGCATCGACCATACCGGAGAGAACGCGGCACGGCTCATGGCCGTCAATTTCAAGGATCTGGACGCATTGATGGCAGCAGATGAGCTGGCGTTATCCGCAATTCACGGGATGGGTGATAAAACCGCCCGGGCCATCGCAGGTTTCTTTTCCGTGCCCGAAAACACGATAAACATAGAAAAGATCCGGTTGGCCGGTGTGGATATCACCAACGACCTCTATCAGGAAGTTGGCGTGGAAGGACCGAAGGAAAGCCATGTATTTGCCGGAAAAACCATCGTTTTGACGGGCACGTTGACAGTGTTCAAGCGATCAGAGGCCAAAGAAAAACTGCTGGCCTTAGGAGCCAAGGTTACCGGAAGCGTCTCTAAAAAAACAGATTTTCTAGTGGCCGGAGAATCCGCAGGCTCAAAACTTGCCAAGGCCGAGAGTCTGAAAGTTAAAATTCTTGATGAAATACAGTTTGTGGAAATGCTCAACACCTAAGCATCCTGGTCAAGAAGACCAGGATGTTTACTGTCTATACCCGGTTTCTTCTCTTTCAGTGTTTTTATCTTCAATGTCCGGAATCAGGCGTTTGCTAAGCACCGTTACCGGATCATCGGTGTAGGCCGCTGATTTATAGAACCCCACAACTTTTGTATTGGTCTTTCGAACCATGAGGTTGATCTTGGGGCAGCCGATGGCGGTCAAACAGGATTCACCGTGCCGTATCAGCTTTCCTGCGATGCCCAGACGCCTGAATTCGGGCAGCACCCCCAGATAGTAAAACCATCCCCTGTGCCCGTCATAGCCGGCCATGCACGTGCCCACCACCCGGCCATCCAGCAGTGCCAGAAAAAAGAGCTCCGGGGAATGATCCAGTTTGCGCCGGATATCCTTCTCCGGGTCGTTCCACGGCACCGTAAGACCGCAGGCCTGCCACAGATAAATCACCTGGTTGCGGTAGGCGTCTTCAAACGGCGTGATATGCAATGCAGTGTTGACGGCCGGTACGGACTTTTCCATGTGAACACTTAAGGGATCTTCGGGGTAATCACCGAATGGAGGAATGGGGACGAATCCTGCCTTCCGGTATAGGCCGATGGCAGCGTCCTGACGGATCCCTGTTTCTAAACGGACCAAAGGCAGGGATCTGGCTGCCGCCAGGTGTTCCAACTGCTGTAGAAGATGCCTGGCGATCCCCATTTTTCGGTAGTCCCTGGACACGTACATCCGTTTGATTTCAGCATATCCATCCAGGTATTTCACGGCACCGATACCCGCAAGGGCATCTTGTTGTTCTTCATTCCGGACCCAGACCCCAAGCATATCCACGTTATCCTGCATCAGGGTTGAGGTGTCATCCAGGTGATTGCTTTCAGCCGGATAAAGCGTGGCCTGGTAGGCGTCAAGCTTACGGATGAGGGCCAGAACCTCCTGGTTGTCCGCCCGGACGTTTTTTACCCACATATGTATCTCCCTCACATTTGCATATGAACGGATTAATCAAAAAGAGCATTGATAAAACGCTTGGCGTCAAAATCCTGGAGGTCTTCGATGCCTTCTCCCACGCCGATGTGGGAAATGGGCAGATTCATGATGGATGACACCGCCGCGACAATACCGCCTTTGGCCGTACCGTCCAGCTTGGTGACAGCCATGTGGGTCAACCCCACGGCCTCATTAAAAATCTTGGCCTGGGAAATGGCATTCTGCCCGGTGGTGGCATCAATGACCATCATCACCTGATGGGGGGCTCCTTTAAGCTTTTTGTCAACGGACCGTTTGATCTTTTTCAACTCTTCCATCAGGTTCTTCTGGGTGTGCAACCGGCCTGCGGTATCAATAAGAACCACATCCACTCCCCTGGCCATGGCGGCTTCCACCGCATCATATGCCACTGCGGCCGGATCTGCTCCCTCCCTGTGTTTAACGATACCGGCATTGGCCCGGTCTGCCCAGATTTCCACCTGCTCAATGGCAGCGGCCCTGAAGGTATCCGCTGCGGCGATCAGTACTTTTTTACCGTCACGGACGTAACGGGTGGCCAGTTTTCCAAGTGTTGTGGTTTTTCCGGTACCGTTCACACCCACCATCATAATAACGAGGGGTTTATTGGGGGGTGGGGATTCCTCAATCCGGGGAAACAGCCCAAGCAGTTCCTCTTTGAGCACCTGGCGCAACTGCTCTCCGGTTTCCAGTTTTTTGGCTTTTTTCCGGATCCGTTCCATCATGTCCATGGCAATGTCCACACCGAGATCCGAAATGACCAGGAGTTCTTCCAACTCTTCGAACAGGTCCTCATCAATGGCTGTGGATCGCGAAAATAATTCAGTGACATCGGTATTGAGGACATCCCGGGTTTTTGACAGTCCGCTTTTCAGCTTTGAGAACAACCCTGATTCACCCGTCTGGGGTGCGGGGGCTTCCTTGGACGCTGTCTCAGCGCAGGGTGTGCTGTCAGCAGGCATCTCGTCGGCTTGCCTTTCCAAAGCGGGCGTTTCATCCGGACTTTCAGGCTCAGGCTCAGACTCAGACACGTGCACAGGATCGGCCTCACCGTTGTCTTCATCAGTGGGCTTTGGTTGAACCGGATCGGGTTCAGCCGCCTCTTGTAGAAACTGGGGGGCGTCCTCTTTAGTAGGTGGTTGGGTCGCAGGTGTTTCAGGTGCCGGGGATGTCTGGCTGTATGATTTCTGGTCAGACGGCTTTTGATCCCTCTTTTGATCATCTTCGGGCTTTTTATCATCTTCAGGGGGAAACGGTTCCTGGGTCCCTGTGCTCGGCTTATTTTCGTCCTGTTCCGGCTGAGGGACCGGCTGGGACTCTTCTTGTTTTTTTGATTTTTTCCAGAAAAAATTAAAGGCCACGCCTTTGGTCTCCTTATACGGCTGTTAATTGATTTTTAAGTGTATGATCTTTTACATTTTTATTGGGCCGGAATCAAGCCAAGACCGTTAAATTGACTTTACTTTCTGGGTTTCAGCCGATAAAAATAAGGCAGCAACTCATCGAGACTCACGGGGAACGAATTATGTCCGCATTATTAGAAGAAAAAATCGCTGCACTACAGGATCAGATACAAAAACTCCAGTCTCAAAAGGACAGTCTCATCAAAGAATTGGATGTCGTTGAAGAAAAATTTGAAAGTCAGGACCGGCTGTACCGCAAGTATTTTCCGGTCATCATTGATACGGTTTCCAAAGGAAACAGCGCCTTTGCCAAAGCCTGTGCCGAATTGAGCAATGCATTAAAGAAAAAAGCGTCCCCTACAAAAATCAGCTATATTTTTGAACAATTGAAAACTGCCATGATTCAGGAGGACATCGGCCCTGTACCATTGAAGAAAAAAAAGGGTATGTTTTCAGGCCTTCGAAAATCATCCGATGATCCGATTCTGGACGATTTTAAACACAGCTACCACGAGGTGGTCAACTCACTGAAATCCACTCTGGATAAAAAATACACGCCCAAGCTGGACAAGGTTACAGCGAGCCTTTTAACTGCCCAGGACTCAGGTGATATCCACGATATCCGGGAAAATGTTTTTTCCCTGATTTTCCAATACATTTCCGAAACCAGTGTGGACAGGGAAAAAGTCAATGTCTTTATCCAGGAAATCGTCGGTAAAATCCTTGAAATCGAAACCAAACTGGCCACTTCCTATGAACAGACCAGTTCAATCGTCAAATCTAACCAGGGCTTTGAAAAGGTTTTAAATTCAGAGATCGGCGGACTAAAAAAATCCTCCGACGTGGCTGCCAGCCTGGATGACCTGAAGATTCAGATCACCCAACGCCTGACATCCATTGAAAAGGCCCTGCATAAAAAGAAAACCGTGGATCAGGCTATCAACAAACTGGCGGAAAAAAACAGATCTGCCTTTAAAACCGGATTTGCCAAATTAAAACAGGAACTGCAGGAGGCCACACGGTACTCTGAAGAACTTGAAAAGAAGCTGAACCAGGATCAGTTGACCGGTGCCTACAACAGAAGAGCCTACGATAAAAAGATTGCCGAGGAAATGGACCGGTTCCTCAGATACGGTACCATTTTCTCTTTGTTGATTATTGATGCTGACAAGTTTAAACGGATCAACGATACTTACGGCCATGCCATCGGTGACCGTTGCCTGCAAGAAATTATTAAAAGAACTCGCCCTTTACTGCGAAAAAATGATATGTTAGCCCGCTATGGTGGTGAAGAGTTTGTGGTTGTCATGCCGGAGACCGATGCGGAAGGCGGGCGCAGGGCAGCAGAAAAGATCCGCCAGACCATCGAGAAGATAGAATTTTTGTATAAAAACGAAAAAGTTACAGTGACAGTAAGTATTGGCGTCTCTTGTGTCACCCCGGAAGATGAGAGACATGAACAGGTTTTTGAACGGGTCGATATGGCCGTTTACAAAGCCAAAGAAAACGGACGGAATCAGGTGATGGTTCAATAGGCAGTCCCGATCCTTACTAGGGATGCTTATAAGAATCAGCCACAAACAGGAGTATTAATGGGATCTCAACCTGAGATGGATGCTAAGGCGCTCATGGAAGCCGCATGCCGTGTGATGTCGGATGACAGCATGGAAACCCTGGCCAGAAGATCATTTTCCCCGAAAAAAATCGATATTTTTAACCATGCGTATTCCGTACTGGAATCCAGGGAACAGTATCAATTCATAAAAGACACCGAGGCAGAACGTCTGCTGCCCGGTATTATCAATAATCCGGTGCAGCAGGTTATCAGCGCAGATACCTTATCTGAAGAGGCACAAACCGAATTTAACAAACAGCGCAACATCGGTGTGGTTTTTTCAGGCGGCCCCGCCCCTGGCGGCCACAATGTCATTGCCGGTTTGTTTGACGAGTTGAAAAAATACAATGCCGACTCCAGGCTCTTCGGATTTCTTCAGGGCCCCGACGGCCTGCTGGAATCCAGATACATTGAGATCACCCGTGATTTGGTGAAAAAATACCGGAATATGGGCGGCTTTACCATGATCAAAACAGGCCGGACCAAAATTGATTCCGGTGAGAAGATGGAAAAAGCCCTGGTAACCTGTAAGCATCTGGGTCTGGATGCTCTGGTGATCATCGGCGGAGATGATTCCAATACCAACGCCGCTTTCCTGGCACAGCATTTTAAATCCTCCGGTATCAAAGTGATCGGCATTCCCAAAACCATTGATGGAGATATCCAGGTAAAAACCGATGACGGCCAGACCCTTTGCGCCATTTCCTTTGGTTTCCACTCCGCGGCCCGTGCCTTTGCCAGAAATATTGCCAACCTGGCCAATGACGGCAGCTCGGATGTCAAATACTGGCATGTCTGCAAGGTAATGGGCAGGGTGGCAAGTCACCTGACACTGGAAAGCGCCCTTCAGACCCGCGTCAACCTTGCCCTGATCGGTGAGGAACTGGCGGACTACATTGATGAGGAACGCCTTGAGAAAGCAAAGAACAACGGAGGGATGGACTATAATGCATTCGGTATTACCCTGCGGCATTTGTCCCGGGTTATCTGCGATATCATAGTCCGCCGCGCCGCCTTCGGCAAAAACTACGGGGTCATGATCATCCCAGAAGGAATTCTTGAATTTATCAATGAAATCCAGGTATTCATCATCAAGCTGAACAAGATCATTGCCGATTACAACGCCATCCATGACCTGGATTTTCACAGGGCCTTTCCCGGGCTCAACGGAAAGCTGGATTACCTGCGAAGGGTCAGCCAGGGCATGATCGATAAGGGCAAGTTTCCCATCTGGAACTTGAGGGATGATGAACTGTTCAACCAGCTTCCCAATTTTTTCAAAGAAGGACTGCTGGTGGAAAGAGATTTTCACGGTAATTTCCAGTTCTCCCAGGTCAAGACCGAAAAAATTGTCATGGACATGGTTAAAGAATACCTGGATGTGTTAAAAGAGCAGGGGGTTTACAAGGTAGGTATCAAACGCACCGACTACACCAGCTTCATGGAAGCCGCCCGGATGGACCCCGAACTCTATGCTCCGGCCCTGTTCAAGAACCCCCATGATGAATACGTTCTGGTGAAACCGGAAATCATTTCCCTGAAAACCCTGAAACAGGCCTTGGTCAACTCTGACATGCTGGATACCGATGACGAGTTACCCGAAGCGCTGGTTGCCATTTTCAGGAAGTCCGAACCGGTTTTCAAAACCCAGACCCATTTTTACGGCTATGACGGCCGGGGCTCCGATCCCACCAACTTTGACTGTAACTACACCTATAACCTGGGTCTAACCGCTTTTCACCTTATCGCCGGCAAAGCCACCGGACAGATGGCGGCCATCCTCAATCTTGAGCAGGATTTTGAGCAATGGCAGCCCATCGGAATTCCAATTGCACGCCTGATGCACCTGGAGGAAAGAAAAGGAAAGCTTGAACTGGTCATCGAAAAAAGCATCGTTGACCTGAACTCCAACGCCTTCAGGGTGTTTAAAACCATGCGCGAAGACTGGGTGGCAGCGGATACCGGAACCGACCGGTTCAGAAACCCGGGTCCCGTGCACTTTTTCAGTGACACAGAAGAAGACAGGCCCCTGATGCTCAAGTTGAACTCCCTGGAGTCAGGTGAAAAATAGGAACTGCCCTGTTAAAAATCGGGCAGATAGGTTCTATATATAAAAAAGGCCGGGTGGATGGTGAATCCCCCGGCCTTTTTCACGTTTTATCGTAAATCGAATATTTTCTAAGTCAGACTATTTAGCCTTTCTGGGCTGATAGGAGCAAAGCGGCTCTTCTTCCAGGTAAGATCCCGTGGCTTCATAAGCCCTGGCCCGGCAGCCGCCGCACACCCGCTTGTACTCACAGATGCCGCACTTGTTTTCCAGGTTGGAAAGATCACGCAGCTCGTTGAATACCGTTGAGTTTTCCCAGATGTCCTTGAAACTTTCTTGGGTGACATCACCGCAGGCGACATCGAGAAAGCCGCAGGTCTGCACACGTCCCACATGGGAGACAAAGCAGAATCCGGTGCCGGCAAGGCAGCCCCGGGTAACGGCGTCCAGGCCGTGGGTATCAAAGGTGACTTTCTTGCCTTCAGCCTTGGCCCTCTGTCTCAATATTCTGTAATAGTGGGGAGCGCAGGTGGCTTTGAGTTGAAGACTGGTTTTGGACTGCTGGTCGTAGAACCAGTTGAGGGTTTCTTCATACTGCTGGGCATCAATGGCTGAGTCCAGGATATATTTGCCCCTGCCTGTGGGGACCAGCAAAAAGATATGCAGGGCAACAGCACCGATATTCTCGGCCAGTTTCAGGATATTGGGGATTTCATCCAGGTTAGCCTTGGTAATCGTGGTGTTGATCTGGAATTCCAGGCCTGCGGCCTTGACCATCTCAATACCCCGCAATGCGTCTTTGAACGCATTGGGCTCCCCCCTGAATTCATCATGGGTCTTTTCACTGGCACCATCCAGGCTTACAGATATGCGCTTGATTCCCGAGGCAAGAAGATTGTCTACAATTTCAGGGGTCACAAGGGTGCCGTTGAAGGGGGTAGGCAG
>MDTD01201698.1_pt1 | contig 11089 bp, 9 predicted proteins | sample 811221 | NCBI WGS metagenome assembly MDTD01 (sample SAMN05326646, study PRJNA326480) | marine metagenome | isolation source: seawater | place: Pacific Ocean: South West | collected 2011
TTCATTTAAAGATTTAGAAATAAGAACAGATCTTTCATTTATATATAATTGGTTTTCTGTGGGATTTAAAGAAATTTTAATTTTTAAATTAAAAAAACATTTTTTATCAAATTTTAAAATTCTTAATTTAAACTTGATATATTTAAATTTAAAAAAAATTGGATTAATTACGTTTCCGAGACAGTTAATTGAAATAGTCTTATATATAATTATCATTGTTTACTTTTTAACAATTAAAACAGACAAAATTAATGTTGAGGAGATACCGTTTTACACTTTTTACTTTTTAGCAGTATTTAAATGTGTACCAATTTTTTTCAGTTTTTATAGAAACTTTTCAACTATACATAGTTCATCAACATTATTTGAAACTTTACCAACCTTAGAAAGATTTTTATCTTCCCAAAATCCTGAAATAAAAAAAAAAAAAATTATAAAAAATTTTAATAATAATTTAAAAATACAAAAAGTTGAATTCAACTACCCAAATTCGAAAAAAAAATTTAAATTTGATTTTATTATAAAAAAAAATTCAAAAGTTTTAGTTTCTGGAAAATCTGGGAGTGGAAAAACTACTTTAGTAAATTTAATATCTGGCTTATTGAGACCAATTAAAGGTTTAATTAAAATTGACGAGGTAAACATAAATGATGACCTTAATAGTTTTTTATCATTAATAGGATACGTATCGCAAACGCCATTTATTTTTGCTGATACATTGGGATCCAATATAAGTTTAAAGAAAAATTTAAAAAAAAATGACTTTATAAAACTTAGAAAAATATTTGATATTTGTGGTTTACAAAATATTTATGGTGATTTTCAAACTTCTATAAAAACAAAAATTAAATCCAACGCTCCTGAGTTAAGTGGCGGTCAAAGACAAAGAATCTCGCTTGCTAGGGTATTATTCAAAAATCCTAAAATTTTGATTATAGATGAAGGATTAAATGCATTAGACCAAAATTCAGAAAAAAAAATAATGAGAGAGATACTTAATAATTTTAAAACTATAACTATAATTTATATTTCACACCGGCCTATCAAAGGAGTATTTAAAAGAGAGATAAAAGTAACCTAAACTTATTGACTAAGATTTTTTTTGTATAATGTAACTAAAAAGGACTTATAAAACTTAATTTTTTTACTATATTTAATTTTTTCAGTTAAAAAATTATCCAAAATAATTCTCTCTTTTATTTTGAAATTTTTTCTTAGATTATTTTTTATAATTTTTTTAAAAATTTTAAAGTTTAGTTTAATTATATCTTGATTTTGAAAATTTCTTCTAAATTTTTCATTAATAAGAAGAGTGCTTGGTATATTATTAAGATAAATATCTTTTTTATTAATAAATTTTTTTAAGTTATTAAGTAATAGATAATTTCTATTATAACCTCTAATAATGTTTTTAATCAAATTATTTAATTTTGTTTTTTTTCTCATTATACCGTTTGTTTTTTTCATATTCATAAAATATCTATTTTGTGAAAATTTTATGTGACTAGAATTTAAGTGATTAATTGCGAAAGAAATTGCTATCGACATTTTGTCTTTTATATTTTTCCATTTTTTACTTTGAGTATAAAAATTACTTTTTCGTAAAAAATCATTCTCGAGCAAACCACCACAAATACCAAATTTATCATCACTCGGTATAAATATTTTTTTATTTGCATATTCTTCTGGAATTCCCTCATCTAAAGAAGGATGTACAGGATTGAGAAAAGCTTTATAATTTCCCGATGTCTTTAATACTAATGGATGGATATGAAAATTTTGAAAAACTAAAGTATCATTAAATTTTCCATAAGATAATGGAATATTATAGTTTTTTATATCATCAATATTCCAAAGTTTAACAGATTCATGTAAATTATTTCTTATTAATTTTTTTATATTTAAATTAGATATTTTGCTTTTATTAAATTCATTTATAATTTGTTCTTGATTAATTTGAGGCACAGGTAATAAAATAATATCTGGATTTTGAGTTTTTAATTTTTTAATGCAGTTAGCTACTAACTTATTGTCAAAGATCGAGTCTGGATAAAAAAACCATAAATATTTATATTTAAAAAAATGGCTAGTAATAAATATGTTTTGCATAATTGCTAACCTCTCATATTTTGAAACATTATTTATTGTTAATAATTGATCAATATGAACAAAATTAATATTAATCCTTTTTTTTAAATTTTTATACAAATCGCTTTTTTTAATTAACTTTTCATCATTTTTTTTAGTCCAGATCTCTATTTTAGATGTAATTAAATGTTTTTTTGAAATTAAATTTAAATTTTCGTTTAAACAATTAAGTGAATATTTTAAAAAATTATTAATGAACTTTTCGCCCCATACAGAGTAAAAAAAAACGTTCATTTAAAATATATTTTATTTAAATAATTTAGATAAATTGTATCTTTCTTATCATTTACATGCAAAAATGGATTTAAAAATTCTTTAAAGCCTATTTTTTTATTATAAATTCTAGAGCGTGAATATTTCAAAAAATTATTAAAAATTAATCTGTTATAATATATTAATTTATTTTTATAAAATTTCTTAATTTTGTTTTCCATTTGAATTACTAAATCAATAATATTTTCATATTCAATTAGCTTAAATAATTTATTATTTTTAATATTTGGATAATTATGTAAATTTTTTAATAAATTTGTATACTCATTTCGCAATATATTAATTTTATTATTTACATTTTTGATTCTTAGATTTAATTCTTTAGATTTTAAACTTCCATGCACAAATGTCTCTTTTGAGAATTTTAAGTGGCATTCATTAAATTGAAGTATTCCTGAGATAACAGATGGTTTTAAAGAATTTTTATATTTTTTTGGAATTGTTTTTATATTTGTTGTTCCACCAAGAACACCATATTTCAAATTATTTAAGAATAGTATCTTTTTTTTTAGAAAAAAATTTGAAATACCCTCATCATGGGAGGGATAAAATGGAAACACAAAACCTTCATAATTGTTTTTAGTTTTTAAAATTAGCGGATGAACATGAAAAGATTTAATAATCAAATTATTTTTAAAATAATCTGTAACTTTTAAATATTGATAATTTTCAACGTTATTAATATTTAAATATTCCTCGCTTTTATCCAAATATTTTAAATAAATACTTTTAATATTTCTATAAAAATAATTTTTTTTTTTAATCAATTCACAAATATTTTTTTGAGAACAATTTAAACTTGGTAGTAGAATTAAGTCTGCTTTTTTTTGTTTTGTTTTGAAACTTATGTTTAAAATAAAATTTTGCGAAAAAAATTGTTCTGGATAAAAAAACCACAAATACTCATATCTAAAACATTGCGAGGTTTTAAAAATATAACTAATTGCTTCGTGAATTTCATATTTACTTAGTTTATCTTGTTTACCTTGTTTTAAAATAAAATCTATATTTCTAAAATTACATTGAATTTTTTTTTTTACACTTTTAAATAATTTATGTTTTTTTATATAATTTTGATCTTTTATAGTTGTCCATATTTCTAATGAATAATTTTTTTTATTTTTTTTTATTATTTTAAGGTTTTCATTTAAACATGGCAAAAATATTTCTAAAAAATTATTAGTATAATTTTTTCCCCAAAATGTTAAAAATAAAGCATTCATTATTTTTTAAAATATTTGTTTAAGAAATAATTTAAATTGTATCTACTTTGATGAAATAATAATCTGTCTAATGTATGATCATAGAAAGGGTCAGATTTTGAGTATATTTTTTTCAGAAAAGTAAAATAAACAAACTTTCTTATTGTAAAAGGAATAAAACTTAAAATAAGGATTACAAACAAAGGTATTTTAAATTTTTTTTTGTAAACATTGTAAACATGATAAATATAGAGACTTTTATAATACATAAAATCTATATCTAAACTTTTTGTAGATGCAAAGTATTCAAAAAAATTTTTACTATTAATTTTTAAAAATTTTCTCGCCTTATTTATTTCAACAAACTTAAAATTACCATTTTGCATAGGATACTTTCTTATATACAAACGGTATTTGTCTTTTGTTTCTACTTTATTTGATATTATATTTTCATTAATTTCCGAAATAATTTTATCGGTTATTTTATATCTTGTTTTAAAATCATCATCTAAGTAAGATTTTAAAATTATTTGACCTAAATTTTGAAATTCATTTATGAATATAGATCTATTATTTAAATCATTTGAAAATGCTAATAATCTAGGAAAAGTGCTTTCAACAATAAAAAAATTCTTTTTTTTAATCAAATTAGTTTCTTTCAGGTTATATAGACTTGTATTTTTTTTCAAAAAGTTAAAAACAAACTTTTCAGCACTCTGCTTTCTAAAATTTTTTTTTTTAAATTTATCTCTAAATTCATCTTCATAAACTTCAATTAAATTACTAAATATTGATGAATAACCTTTATTAATATATTCTAAGATTCTCAAAATGAAGTTTTCATCGACGATAGAGTCACCAGGGATCTTAATAAAAAAATTATGATTATTTTTTTTATAATATTTTAAGACATTAAGGTTATTTTTTTTTGGTGTATTTTCACTGATACATATCTTTACATTGCAATTTAATTTTTTGAAATTATTGATTACTTTTACTAAAAACTTTCGGTACTCCTTTTTTACAGTAAAAAAGATAAAAACTTTAGAATTTTGTTTTTTTCTTATTGTTCTTTTAATTGATTTAATTAAAAAAAAACTTCCATAACTTAAAAAATATTCAATGTCGTTATCCTTTATAATGTCTATGGAAATAAAAATTTTTTCGTTCATTTTTTTAAATAATTTACATTTTAATTAAGCAAACATCGTAAAATTTTATCATTGCAAAACCATTGCTGTGAATTCACATGAAACTCTCAAATTAGAGGATGTATTTGTTGGTGCAAAATGAGCACATTCGTCATCAAACATGACAACATCTGAATTAAAGTTTTTAAATGGCATAACAATATTTTTTTTATTTTTTTTTACATAATTTTTATCTAATTCAGGTTTTTTTAATCCTTTAACAGTTTTATATTTACAATTTATATTGTGTAGGTGACTTTGATTAAAAAATCTTAGAGAATTTTGCGAATTACACCCGTATATAGGTAACCAAATTTTAATTCTTTTTGTATATTTTCCAGGAATAATTGGTGCAAGTTCTTTATTTTTAGTGTGCAATTTCCAAAAATCACAATCTCTATGAATAAAAAGTGTATCTTTTCTTTTTTTCCTAACAACTCTGTAATAAACACAAAAATCTTTTTTTTTAAGTTTTTTGTTTTCTTTCAAATCAAGTGGAGACATTTGATGCAAGAATACTCTTTTAAATTTTCTATTAAGTTTAAAATTATTCATATATGAATTTATTTTTTTTGTAACACTCAATGAAAGATATCTGGTTGCAACATTTCCAAATAAATTATTAAAACTTTCATCGTCTAATTTATTTAAATGCTGTGATATTTTAATAAAACTTATATTTTTATTTAATTTTAATTTTTCAGAAATATTTTTTTTAACATCGTTTAATATTAAATTTCTAATATTTTTACTTAATTGAACTATCTCTATACCATTTTTATCTAGATTGAATTTTTTCATTTATCAAATATTTCTTTTAAAAAATTAAGTTTTGGAATGTAGTTTATAGCTAAATTTTTGTTATAAGGTATATCTTTATAGAATGAAAATTCATTTAAATTAAAGAAATTTTTGTCCTTTTCAAAATAAAATTTTACTGCTTCAAATATTTCTCTTCTACTTAAGTCGATTGGATCAATATCTAAATTTTTTAATATTTTTTCGTCCCAGACACACTCAATATTTCTATTAAATATTTGATCAATTTTTAGAAATTTGTTTAACTTTCTATCAAAATATTTTTTTGGAACATTTATAAAATTTTTTTTTCTTACAAAATGGTTGAAAACTACTGTATCTAATACAATGGTGTCATTTTTAAAAACATCAGCAATATGAAAAGGACCTGAATAATTACCTATGTACAAGTTACAGTTATAAATAAAAAGTAATTGATCAAATTTATCTTTTTCATTTAAATTTTTGAAATGAAAAATTCTGTTATTAAATTTACTAGGAATTTCATTGTTATAATAGAGTATTATTTTATAATTATTCTTTAACAAGAAATCAAAAGCTAAATCATAATTATCTATATTCATATTTCTATGCTTATAACTATTTTCATTTCTTAAATGGATTACACATGTTTTGCCATTAAGATCGTATAACTCTTTTAATTTATTAAAGTAATTAGCATAGTTATCTAAATTTTCTTCTAAATTAAATTTACTTTTAATGTCTTCCGATTTTAATAAATTTTTAAAAAGAATAAAATGAGCAAAATTTTCATAAGAAAAATTAATACTAGTTTCTTTTGCGCGATAATATTGCTTAGGAAAAATTATCTTTTTACTATAATTTGTTTTGAAATATGGGCTAATTGTAATTGACTTAAAAAAACTTAATGGAATTATTAAAATGCACCATAAAGGATTGTGAAGTAAATAAATATTTTTGGAAAATAAAGTTTTAACTACGGGTATATTGTGGGAAAAAAATTTTGGACAAAACAAGATTAATTTGTGATTTTCTTCATTTAAATTTTTTCTAATTACTGCATCTAATTCTTCAACACAAGACCCTATAGAGTGTGGATTAACTAATATAATTTTGTAATTAAGTATTTTTAAAATTACTAAAATAGGTAAGGTCAAATATTTTATTACATTCAAAAAATAAATCTTTATATTTAGTAATGATAAATACTTATTTGAAAGAAAATTCTCATAATCAAGTCTTGGGAAATTAAATGATATATTACTTAAATTTTTCTTATGCTCAAATCCATCGTGAATGGTGAAGAATAAAAGCCCAATCAATTTTTTTAATTTTTTCATTATTTTACCTTCAACAACTTAAAGTATTTTTTCTTTAAAGAACTTTGAATAGGATTAAATTTCATTTTATTTTTTTTCATAAACCTTAAATCAATTGAAAATCTTATTTTATTAGAATAATTTTTTGCATTACCGTGTATTAATTGACCAGAAAATATAATGAAATTATTTTTTTTATATAAAAAATTATATTTAACAGGTTTATTAAATTTCAATTTTCTATCTTGGTAAAGTAAACCAGTTTTATGACCAAAAGATTTTTTTTTTATATTTGTAGATTTTACTTTAATATTAAAATCTTTTCCTGCAGTATAATTATGACTTTTTTCTATAAACTTTAGTGCATTTTTTTTTGAACAATTTGCTATAGGTATCCAAAGATTATAGATATTTTTAAAAAATTCTGGACCCTGAAAAGTTTCCCGATGAAAAGTTATAGGCTTATAAATTTTAGAATTTTTGTTGGGTTTAAAACATCTTAAGTAAAAATAATATTGACTAGCAATATGACCAGTATTTAAAATATTTTTAAATAATTGTTTATTATTATAAAAAAATTCATAAATACTTATTTTTTTGTTAATGATATTTTGTAATCTAAAAATATGTTTTGAAAATCTATTATCATCTAATTTATGAAGACTAATTTTATTTTTTGATAAGTATTCATCTATAATTGTCTTTACCTTTACAATAAAAATTTTATTAATATTAGTTATAGGTACAAAAATATATCCATTTTCTTTTAAATTCTTTGATAATTTTTTAGTTAAAATTTTAGTCATTTGGATAATTCAGCTTTGAATATGTAATTTTTAAATATAATAATCAATAGATGGAAGAAGTAAATTTATTAGCAAATTATCCTAAAACAAAAAGAAATTTAAAGGCCGCCGCCCAAGAAAGAACAGACTATGAGAGACAAATAGCAAGAAAATTTGATAAAGATTTTTTTGATGGAGAAAGAAGATTTGGTTATGGAGGATATAATTATAATGAAAAATATTGGACAAAAGTAGTTAAAGATTTTTTTAAATATTATAAATTAAAAGAGGACTCTAAAATTTTAGATGTTGGATGTGGCAAAGGATTTATGCTTTATGATTTTAAAAAGAATTATCCTAAACTAAATTTAAAAGGCATCGATATTTCAGAATATGCTATTTCAAATAGTATTAATCAGATTAAAGAAAGCTTATCAGTTGCAAGTTGTGATAATATTCCATTTCCTGATAATTATTTTGATTTAGTTATTTCAATAAATACTATCCATAATCTAGAATTAGAGGGTTGTGCTAAATCAATAAAAGAGATTTCTAGAGTTTCTAATAAGCATAAATTTATTATTGTTGATGCTTACTCAAATGAAGATGAAAAAAAGCGAATGTTTGATTGGAATCTAACAGCAAAAACAATTATGCATAAAAGTGATTGGGTAGAATTTTTTAAAAAAAATAATTATGACGGAGACTATTACTGGTTTACACCATGATGAATAAACAAGAAATAAAAAAAATATATTTATCCTCTTTAAGAACTAGATTGATAGAGGAAGCTTTAGCAAATGAGTATTTAAATCAAGAAATTAGAACTCCAATACATCTATCAATTGGTCAAGAATTAGTAGCATCTGGTGTTTGTAATTTTTTATCTAAAAATGATTTTGTTATAAGTCATCATAGATCTCATGCTCACTTTTTTGCAAAAGGAGGATCTTTAAATAAATTCTTTGCAGAACTGTATGGCAAAAAAAATGGATGTAGTAAAGGAAATGGTGGTTCTATGCATTTAATTGATTTAAGTAAAAAATTCTTAGGGGCAACAGCAATTGTTGGAAATTCAATTCCTGTGGGCGCTGGTTATGCATATTCATTAAAGTTAAATAAAAAAAAAAGCAGAGTTTGTATTTTTATAGGTGATGGAGGTACAGAAGGAGGAGTTTTTTATGAAACAATGAATTTTGTTGCATTAAAAAAACTTCCAGTAATTGTTTTTTGCGAAAATAATCAATATTCAGTATTTACTCATATTAGCAAAAGAAGACCAAGGAAAACAAAAATTAACAAAATTGTAAATTCTTTAGGTCTAAAATCATTTTTGCTTGATAGTTCAAAACCACTTAAATATTTATCTAATTTAAAAAAAATTTTACGAGAGAATATAAATCAACCCATATTTATTGAAGTTTTGACATACAGATACAATGAACATACTGGTCCTAAAAAGGCTAGTAATTATGACTATTCAAATTTAAGAGAATTAAATTATTGGAAAAAAAATGATCCTTTGGATAAATTAGGAAATATTCTAATTAATAAAAAAATAATTAAAAATAAATTATTAAAAAATTATATTAATAAAGTAAATAAAGAAATAAATAACGCAATAAAACTTGCCAAGATAAGTAAGCCACCTATTTATAAAAAATTTATCAAAGAGTATCAAAGTTAAATGAGGAATAATTACATAAGATTTGATGAGGCAATAAATAAGACATTGCATTCTGAAATGCTTAAAAATAAGAAAACCGTATATTTTGGATTAGGTGCCGATGATTCCTCAAGAGTTTTTAATACCACAACGGGATTAAGAGAAAAATATGGAAATTCAAGAGTGTTTGATACTCCAATTTCAGAAAATTCAATGACAGGTGTAGCAGTTGGCATGTGTTTAAATGGTTTTTCTACAATAATGTCTCATCAAAGAATGGACTTTTTTCTTTTGGCAATGGATCAATTAGTAAATTCAGCTGCAAAATGGAATTTTATGTTTGGTAATCAAAACAAAATTAATTTGACAATAAGACTTATAATTGGAAAAGGATGGGGTCAAGGACCAACCCATTCACAAAATTTACAAAGTTGGTTTGCACATATACCTAATTTAAAAATTGTAAGCCCTTCATTCCCTTCAACTGCTACAGCTTTACTGTCCCAATCTATTAGAGATCCCTACCCAACTTTATTTATTGAGAATAGATGGTGTCATCAATTGAAAGAGAACATTCAATCATACAATACAAATAATAAAAAAATAAAAATTGGAAAAGCAAATTTATTAAATAAAGGTAAAGATTTGACAATAGTTACAATTTCTTACTCAACTATAGAGCTAATAAAATGTTATGATTTTCTAAAAAAAAACAAAATTGATTTTGATCATTTAGATTTATTGTCTATTAAACCTTTAGATATTAATGGAATTATAAAATCTGTAAAAAAAACAGGGAAACTTATTATTTTAGATAATTCTAGTCACGAAATTTGTTCTATAGGTTCTGAAATACTCTCAAAAATTATACAAAAAAATAAATCAATATTTAAATCAGAACCAAAATTACTTTTTTTACCTGACGTTCACCAGCCTACTTCTTTTTATTTAACCAAAAATTTTTTTATATCTAAAAAAACTTTACTTTCTTCAATTTTTAAGTTGGTCGGTAAGAAATTTAATATTAGTGAAGTTAAAGAAGATAAATTTCATGATATTATTGATGATCAGAAAATTTTTAAAATTTAAATCCATTGAAAAACATTTTTTTTAAGATCTTTAAACCAATAAACCCTATCGATTTTGATGGAAGAAGAATATTTAAACATAATTTGTTCAAAAAAATAAAATACACATATACAGATACAAATTATGAAAAAATCTATAATGGCTGGTTATTGGGTAGATTAATGATAATATTAAAAGAATTCATTATCATTGGTTTAATGATTTTATATTCACCTTTAATATTTTTGTGTCATATGACTAAATATAGATTTTTACATATTAATTCATGGCAGATTGGAGCTTATATTCAAACTTTAGACACCATAGTAAAATCAAATCTTTTAGAAAATAAAAAATATAAAATAATTTATATTTATCCAAAATTTCTTAAAAGTAATTCATTTTTTTCTGACTTTTATAAACAGCATTTAATAATTATAGAAAATTTTTTATTATACATATTATTTTATCCATTTGTGGTATCTAGATTTACATCTATCAATAACTGGAAATATGAGACAATAAATCCTCAGTCAGAATTTAATCAAGTACATTCTAAATTTAATGAAAAATATGGTTCATTTATTTTAGCTGATGATAATAATTTATTTTCTGAAAAATATTTTCTTAAATTGTGTGATGAACTAAAAATATCAAA
>MDTD01037820.1_pt1 | contig 11088 bp, 11 predicted proteins | sample 811221 | NCBI WGS metagenome assembly MDTD01 (sample SAMN05326646, study PRJNA326480) | marine metagenome | isolation source: seawater | place: Pacific Ocean: South West | collected 2011
ACAAGACTCTATTGAGTATACAAATGTTGACCTAGCATTCTCTCCTAATTTAGTATGGGCTTCTACCCTTAATTATAAACTTAATAATAATCTCAGTATTGATCTTCTAAGTAAATATGTAGGAGAACAATTTATTGATAACACATCATCTCTAGATAGAATGTTAGAAGATTATTTGGTAAATACATTAAGAATCTCATATAATTGGGACAATAAAATGTTTAGTACTGCAAAATTAACCCTACAGATAAATAATCTGTTAGATAATCAATATGTAAGTAATGCGTGGGTATATCGATTTATATCTGAAGGATATGATCCTAGAGGAGATGATCATTATGTAAATACAGATAGTGAAAGAGGGTATAATATGGCAGCTTATTTCCCTGAAGCAGGAAGAAACTATCTTATAGGGCTTACTTTAGGAATGTAAAATTAAAGGATTACAAAATAATCTTTCTATATTTGAAAAAAAATGAAAATGAAAATAAAATCACTTCTTCTACTTTTTTGTGTTACGCTATTCTTCTCTTGTCAAGATCAAAAAAATAAGTATGTAGGCTTATGGGAATTAAGACTAGATAGTGAAGATATAGACTCATATTGGTATTTAGCCTCAGATGGATCAGCTTGTAATGATGTGCATTATGGAGATCGTGGATTCTCAATAATAGAAGAATTAGAAAATTGTAGTTGTGATGACAGTAAAAACCTAGGAAGTTGGATGAAAATTGAAGGGCAAAATTTTATGCAACTTACTTTCCAAGGTGAAACGCTCAATATTCGAATAGCTAATGAAACAGCTAACTTAATTGAGTTAGAGTTCATGGGAAAAACAATTAGCTTGCAAAAAACTAATGAACAAGCTTTTAAGAAAGCTTGGCTAGATGAATAACTTAAATGTCTAAAGCGTAATCTTATAATAAGATGTCTAATTATTAGGCTTTTTATTATTTTCGCAAACAAATTATTAATTTAATGCAATATAATACAAAACGTGAACCTCTTACCATTCCTGAGTATGGCAGGCATGTTCAAAATATGATCTCTCACGCAGTTTCTCTTACTAACAAAGAAGAACAGCAAAAATGTGTTGATAGTATCATTTCCTTTATGGGACAAATGAACCCTCATTTACGTGATGTAAAAGAATTCACACATAAGCTTTGGGATCATTTACATATCATGTCAGATTTTAAATTAGATGTCATTTCTCCATATGAAAAACCTGAAATAAAAAAATTGCAAGAGAAGCCCGAAAGAATGAAGTACCCGAAAAATAAAATCCGTTTTTCTTACTATGGTAATACTATCCCTAATTTAATTTCTGCAGCTATTAAAATGAAAGATCCTGAAAAAGAAATTATGACAGGTATGATTGCCAATCAAATGAAAAAATCTTATCTTCTATTTAACCAGGGTTCTGTAGATAATAAAACAATAAAATTACACTTAAGCCAGTTATCCAATGGTGAGCTTAAATTACCGGAAGATTTTGAATTTATCAGATCTGCATCAGTGAGACAACCGAATTCAAATAATAAAAAATTTCAAAAAAAGAAAAAAAGAAAAAAATAAATGACCACATTTAAGGTTAAAGGAGGGACAAGACTAAAAGGAGATTTACATCCTCAAGGGGCTAAAAATGAAGCCTTACAAGTATTATGTGCTGTTTTACTAACTCCTGAGGAAGTAATTATGGAAAATGTGCCTGACATTCGTGATGTAAACATCCTAATTGATCTCTTAAAAGATTTAAATGTTCAAGTAAATAAGATCTCTGCCGATAAATATAGCTTTAAAGCAGATAATGTCAATGTTGACTATCTGTCTTCTGATAGCTATAAAGCAAAAAGCAGTAGAATTAGAGGGTCTATTATGATTGTCGGTCCATTACTTGCGCGTTATGGAAAAGGATTTATTCCAAAACCTGGAGGAGATAAAATAGGAAGGAGAAGATTAGACACACATTTTATTGGGTTTGAAAAATTAGGAGCTAAATTTATTTATGACTCTAAAGAAGAATTCTATAGGGTGAGCACTGATAACTTAAGAGGGGTTGATATGCTTTTAGAAGAAGCTTCAGTTACAGGAACAGCAAATATTATAATGACCGCTGTTATGGCTGAAGGAAACACAACAATTTACAATGCTGCTTGCGAGCCTTATATCCAACAACTATGCAAAATGTTAAACTCAATGGGAGCAAAAATTACTGGCATTGGATCTAATCTTCTGAATATTGAAGGAGTGAAAGAATTAAGAGGATGCACACATAAAATTTTACCTGATATGATTGAAATTGGATCATTCATTGGGCTAGCTGCTATTACAAAATCTGAGATAACAATTAAAAATGTAAGTTATGAGAATTTAGGTATTATTCCTTCCGTATTTAAAAAATTAGGTATTAAAATGGAAAGAAAAGGAGATGATATTTATATTCCTTCTCAAGAAAGCTATGAAATTGAATCGTTTATTGATGGTTCAATATTAACAATATCAGATGCTCCTTGGCCAGGATTTACTCCTGATCTATTAAGTATTATTTTAGTAGTAGCTTCTCAAGCTAAAGGCAGTGTTTTAATTCATCAAAAAATGTTTGAATCTCGATTATTCTTTGTAGATAAATTAATTGATATGGGAGCGCAAATTATTTTGTGTGACCCTCATAGAGCAACTGTTATTGGATTAAATCATGCGTTTAAATTCAAGTCAACTACCATGACTTCTCCTGATATAAGGGCAGGAGTTTCTCTACTCTTAGCTGCACTTGCTGCTGATGGAGAAAGCACAATACATAATGTTGAACAAATTGACAGAGGATATCAAAACATAGATACTAGATTAAATGCTATTGGAGCAAAAATCACTAGGATAGAATGAGAGCATTACTCAAAATACTAATATTATCTCTAACAATTACTCTTTCTTATAGCCAAAACATAGGAAGTCAATTTGGAAATAATTCACAAAAAATAGGTCTCCAAATTGGAAATATTGCTCCTGAATTAGCATACACCAACCCTGAAGGAGAAGTGTTAAAATTATCAGAATTAAGAGGAAAAATTGTATTAATTGATTTCTGGGCAAGTTGGTGCGGCCCTTGCAGAAGAGAGAACCCAAATATTGTAAATGCTTATAAAACATATCATAAATCAAATTTTAAAAGTGGAAAAGGATTTGAAATATATAGTCTATCTCTAGATAAAAAAGCTCAAGCATGGATTAAGGCTATCAATAAAGATGAATTGTTCTGGAAATATCATGTCTCTGACCTAGGAGGATGGGACTCCGAAGGAGCTCAAAAATATGGCATACGATCAATCCCTTCAAATATCTTGATCGATAAAAATGGAATTATCATTGCAAAAAATCTAAAGGGAGCTGCTCTTGGAAGATTTTTAGAATCTTTAAAATTATAAACTGCCAATCTGTCTTTTAATTAAGCAATGGCAAAGAACTTGCACTATATTACTAGTGTAAAATAAAATAACTATGAGTAGAAAAAAAAATACGGCAAAAGACAAAGGTCAATCTGATAAAGCAAGTAAAAACAAAAAAGATATTAATACTACAGATGAATTAGTAGAAAAAGAAGCTAAAGTAGAGCTTAGTATAGAAGAACAATTAGCAGTTGAAAAAGACAAAAATTTACGCCTTTTTGCAGAATTTGAAAATTTTAGAAAAAGAACAGCAAAAGAACGCATAGAACTCTTTAGCACTGCCAACAAAGACATAATGACTGTATTACTGCCAATTTTGGATAATTTTGAAAGATCAATTAAGGCTAATAATTATTCTGATGAAGATGGTCCTGTATTAATTTTTAAGCAACTAAAATCAGAGCTAGAAAAGAAAGGGCTTTCAGAAATAGAAGACCCCTTAGGTAAAACATTAGACACTGACTTTCATGAAGCTACCGCACAGGTCCCAGCTGCAAACGATGACCAAAAAGGAAAGATTATAGATGTGATTGAAAAAGGATATTTATTATCAGGAAAAATATTACGCTACGCAAAAGTAGTAGTTGGAAATTAATACTAAGATATGGCAAAAAGAGATTATTATGAGGTTTTAGGGGTTAGTAAAAGTGCTGATGCAAAAGAAATAAAAAAAGCATATAGAAAACTAGCTATTAAATATCATCCTGATAAAAACCCAGGAGACAAGCAGGCAGAAGAAAAGTTTAAAGAAGCAGCAGAAGCTTATGAAGTATTAAGCAGTGCTGAAAAGAAACAACGATATGATCAATTTGGTCATGCAGGTATGGGAGGTGCTGCTGGAGGCTTTGGTGGTGGGATGAAAATATGGATGATATCTTTAGTCAATTTGGCGACATCTTTGGCGGAGGTGGATTTGGAGGTTTTGGCGGTGGATCAAGAGGAAGAAGAGTAATGAAAGGCTCTAATCTTAGAATTCGACTAACTTTAAATTTACAGGAAATCTCTGAAGGTGCTGATAAAAAAATAAAAGTTTCTAGGTTAGTAAATGCTGAGGGTGTTACTTATCAAACATGTGGAGCATGTCAAGGAACTGGCCAAGTTACTAGAGTAAGTAATACAATATTAGGACAAATGCAAACCTCAAGTCCTTGCAATCAATGTGGGGGGAATGGAAAAAGTATTGATAACCGCCCTTCTGGATCAGACCATAATGGAATGATCAAAGAAGAAGAAACTGTAAAAATCACTATCCCTGCTGGTGTAGAGGATGGTATGCAATTAAAAGTAAGTGGAAAAGGAAATGCTGCTCCATTTGATGGGATTAATGGAGATCTTATTGTATTAATTGCAATAGAAGATCATCCTGAACTTTTTAGAGATGGAAATAATTTACATTATGATCATTATATCAGCTTTCATGAAGCTGCCCTTGGAACTTCTTCAGAAATCCCAACAGTAAATGGGAAAGTAAAAATCAACTTAGAAAAAGGAATACAAAGCGGAAAAATTCTGCGATTAAAAGGAAAAGGACTACCATCAGTAAATGGATATGGGAAAGGAGATTTATTAGTACATGTTAATGTATGGACTCCTCAAAATCTCTCTTCAGAAGAAAAAGCGTTCTTTGAATCTTGTAAAGAATCAGAGCGATTTACCCCAAATCCTTCTAATAATGATAAATCATTCTTTGATAGAGTAAAAGAAATGTTTGGATAATACATGAAAGAGGCCATATTTATAGCAAAAGATGTAGTAAAGAAATATGGTGACCATACAGCTTTAAATAAGGTTAATATCTCTGTACCTAAAGGAAGTATCTATGGCCTTCTTGGCCCAAATGGAGCTGGTAAGACTACATTAATGCGTATTATTAATCAAATTACAGCTCCAGATAGTGGAACTTTAACCTTTAATGGAGGTATGTTAAAACCAAAACATGTTCATGAGATAGGCTACCTGCCTGAAGAAAGAGGCCTTTATAAAAAAATGAAAGTAGGTGAACAGGCTTTATATTTAGCCCAACTTAAAGGCATGCCTTATAGTGAAGCAATGAAAAAATTAAAGTTCTGGTTTGAAAAATTAGAGATCATAAGCTGGTGGAATAAAAAAGTAGAAGAATTAAGTAAAGGAATGGCTCAAAAAGTACAATTTATTGTAACAATCATTCATAATCCTAAATTGTTAATCTTTGATGAGCCCTTTAGTGGATTTGATCCAATTAATGCAGCAATCATTAGAAAAGAAATACTTAATTTAAGTCAAGAAGGAACTACTATTATCTTTTCAACACACAGAATGGAATCAGTCGAGGAGATATGTGATCATATTGCGCTTATTAATAACTCTCAAACAATTTTAGAAGGTCCTATTGATAAAGTAAAAAAATCATTCACTGATAATACATATGAAATAACGCTTTCAAATGGACAAATTAAAGAGAATCCTCTATTTACAGTTACAAAAGAAGAAGGGAATACATATACGATCTGTATAAATGAGGGAATTACACAGAAAGATGTAATTCAGGAAATAGTCAAAACAAGTGATATTTTCTCATTTAATAAAAAGAATCCTAGCATGGAGGAGATCTTTATAAAAGCAGTAAATAATGGGTAAAATCTGGCTTATCATACAAAGAGAATACCTAGTAAGAGTACGTAAAAAATCTTTTATTATCATGACTATACTAGGCCCCCTATTAATGGCTTCTTTATTAATAGTTCCTATTTACCTAGCTAATGAAAGCCAACAAGAAAGAATGATTGCTATTTCTGAAGACAGGGAAGGTATTGCTTATAAAATTGAAGATTCTCAATATTTACATTTTACTATTATACCAAATAGTGAAGCTTTAGAGATTAAAGAAAATTTTGAAGAAAGTCCTTTCTATGCCTTATTAACTATTGAAAAAGATAGTTTTACTCTCTATTCTTCTCAACAAATTAGCTTAAATGTAAGCTCAGAAATCAAAAATAAAATAGAAGAGATTATTGAGCATAAAAAACTAAAAGAACTAGGTATTAATCCTAAAACATTAGAAGAAGCTAACACAAAAATTCATTTAACAACTAAAATACTATCAGAAGATGGGAAAAGTATTAAATCACAAGCTGAAGCTAGTGTAGGGATTGGATTCTTCTGTGGCATATTAATATATATGTTCATATTTATGTATGGAACAATGGTTATGCGTGGAGTAATTGAAGAGAAAACAAATCGTATTGTTGAGATTATTATTTCTTCTGTTAAACCTTTCCAACTAATGATGGGGAAGATTCTAGGTGTAGCGCTAGTTGGTTTAACCCAGTTTGTACTATGGATTATTTTAACCCTCTTATTATATATGGTAGCTGAATATTTTGTGTTAGATATAGATATGTTAGCTAATAATATAAGTCAAGAGGAGGAATCAATTATCTTAGCTCAGATCAATCAACTTACTGGAGGTATTGATTTAATTCAGATATTCATATCTTTTCTCTTCTACTTCTTAGCTGGATATCTTATGTATAGCTCTCTTTTTGCTGCCATAGGATCTGCTGTAGATGATGAGGCGGATAGTCAGCAGTTTATTTTACCTATAACTATCCCTTTAATCCTCTCTTTTATACTTATTCAACCTATTATGGATAATCCTGATAGTAGCCTTGCTTTTTGGATGAGTATGATCCCTTTTACCTCTCCCGTAATTATGATGGTCAGACTACCTTTTGGAGTTGCTAGTTGGGAGATAATACTCTCTATGTGTATAATAGTAGGATCCTTCATTTTAAGTACTTGGATTGCAGGTAGAATTTACCGTGTAGGCATCCTTATGTATGGTAAAAAAACCACATATAAAGAGCTATTTCGATGGATCTCTTACCGACCTTAACACTATTTTTTATAAAAAAAAGGTGATTTTGACCAGTTTTAGGCCAAAAAACAGCTTTTTTATGGCTTTTTTTATGAAAAAATTTACATACATAATATATTGATTATCAGTATTTTAAATCATTATCAAACACCTAAATGTTAAAAAAGGTGGTAATTTGTTAGGCTTAGTTTGCAGAAGTAGTTTATCTTTGCAGCGTTATTAATCAAAAACAGATAAAAAATGAAAAAGAATTTACGTAACGTATTAGCTCTTGCTTTAGGGCTATTAACTACTGTTTCTTTTGCTCAGGACTGGAATGTAGATTCTAGAACGAGAATAGATAATGGTGGTGAGTATGACAGAATGATTACTAGCCAAAGAGCAACTATTGGTGCTACTTGGGGAGGATCAGACTGGGGGATTCACGTTTCTACTGATGTTAACTATACTTTAGGTGTAGATGGTACTATAGGTAGTACGGCAACACAGTCGAATAACGGGATGAACCTTTATGAAGCTTATGCTTCGACAAACCTTTTTGGTATGGCAAACATGACTATTGGTCGTCAAGCACTTGACTATGGTTCAGGAGCATTAATCTCTTCTAACCAGTGGAATGCTCAAAGAACTACTTGGGATGGAGCTTCATTCGACTTAGGTCTTTCTGACATGGCTGATATTACTGTTGGTTATGCTAGAGCAAATGCAGGTGGTGAGCTTGATGAAGATGAAGGTAACATGTACGCAAACATTGCTGGTTCATTCAGTGGATGGGATGTAAATATTGTTTACATGACTGAAGAAGGTCCAACTGCTAGTGAAAATGCTGCTACAGGTATTGACATCTCTGGTGGTTTAATGGGAGCTAATGTTAATGTATCTATGAACACTGACTTTGATGGTGATGAGTACAGAGTTATGGGTCTTACTTACAATGTGAATGACGATATGTCTATACACGTTGCTTCTACTACTTATGGTGATGCTGTTGAGTTAGTTGCAGAAGATGTTGCTGCTGGTACTCCTGCACAATTCTCGACAGGATTTGACATGGATGGTACTAACATGAGTGGTGGTTGGGCTAATGGTAACATGGGTTACTTAAACGCTAGTGATGAAATGTTATCTTACGGTGTTGACTACAACATGGGAGGTATCACATTAGGTGCTACTATGAACAAGGTTACCAATGAATTAAATGGTGAAGCTTGGGAAAGAAGTATAACTGAGATTTCTATAGGTTACTCTTTAGGTGATAATGCTTCATTATCATACCATATGGCTACTGATGGTATTTCAGGTGATATTGATCCTGCAAATAATGTTGAAGATAAGTACTCTTGGTTAACTTTAACTGTTACTCCATAATTACTTAGTAATATAAATTTAAAAAGGGCTGCTCTTGCAGCCCTTTTTTTATATGTCTACTCTAGCAATTAACATTTAAATGTGTATAAATGTTAAGAAAAATAGGGCTATATCAAATATCCTTTTGTATCTTTGGCCCCATATTAACGTTAAAATAAAAAAGAAATGAAAAAATTATTACTAACTGCAGTTGTAGCATTTTCTACATTGTTTGCATCTGCACAAATTATGTTACTTACTACATATGATGGAGATCTTGAAGGAGCTAATCAGATTACGGGTAATATAGGTATTGGATTCCAAGCAAGTGATCAGATTACTGCTGGTGTTCAAAGGTCAACAGAAATGGTTGCTTCAGTAAAGCTAGATGCTGCTGGTGATACTGTTTTTATGCCTGATGGTCTAACTCCAGCTGACACATCAACTGAGGAGTCATCTTATAACTTATTTGTACGTTACACAGTAAAAGATGACATTTATGCAATCTTTCAAATGCCTACCAAAGATGGTAGTGATTTAGCAAGAATAGGCCTTGGGTATTCATTCCAAGTAATGAATAATCTTTATTTTGAGCCAAGCTATACTGTTTTAATGAAAGCTGATAAGTCTGACGGGACTGAAAGCGGAGATAGAATGGCAAAATTCAATATGGGTATCTCTTACAAACTGTAAGTAAGCAAAACACTTAATTATAAAAAAGCCAGCTAAAAGCTGGCTTTTTTTATTGTATAAATTCTCTAGATTGTAATAAAGCTTTAGATATACCCGAAGGCTTAGAGCCTCCAGCCGTGGCAAAGAAAGGCTGTCCTCCACCTCCGCCATTTATCTCTTTAGCAATTTCTCTAATAATTACTGAAGCATCTAAACCTTTCTCTACTAAATCATCAGTAAGCATAACACTAAGTAGTGCCTTGTCTCCTGATTTCGCCCCAAGTACTAAAGCAAGGTTTTCTTCTTTTCTTAAGCTAAAAGAGATTGTTTTTAACTCCTGAGCATCCATATCCACCTCCTGAGCAATAAAGCGAACGCCTCCTACATCAACAGTCTCTTTTAATAGATCTTGTGTTAAATTGGCTGAATTAGCCTGTTTAAAGGATTTAAGTCGTTTTTCTAATTCTTTATTATCATTAATTAGCTGATGTACTCCTTTAATAAGATCTTGACTCTTAACTATAGTAGATAGCTCAGCAACTAATTCTTCTTTCTTATTGAGATAATTAAAGGCCTCTAAACCGGTAATAGCCTCTATTCTTCTTATACCTGAAGATATAGATCCTTCTGATAGAATCTTAAAAAGACCTATCTCTCCTGTAGAACTTACATGAGTACCTCCACAAAGCTCTTTTGAATCATTAAATTGGATCATTCTAACTTTATCCTCATACTTTTCTCCAAATAACATCATTGCCCCTAACTCTTCTGCCTCTAAAAGAGGTATGTCTATATGTTCCTCTAAAGAAATATTAGCTAATATCTTTGAGTTTACATCTAATTCAATATTTTTCAACTCCTCCTTAGTAATCTTTGCAAAATGAGAAAAATCAAAGCGCAAATAATCAGGATGTACTAAAGACCCCTTTTGAGTAACATGATCTCCAAGAATAACCCTCAAACTCTCATGCAAAAGATGTGTAGCTGTGTGATTGCTAGAAACATTCTTACGTCTATCTACATCAACAATAGCATTAAAATCTGCTTCAGGATTACCAGGCAGTGTCTCAGTAAAATGAATAATAATGTTATTTTCTTTCTTAGTATCTAAGATGGCTATTTTTTCCTTTTCATTAATAATGAATCCCGTATCTCCAACCTGACCTCCCCCTTCTGCATAAAAAGGAGTAGTATTAAATACTAGTTGATACTGCTGACTATCTTTTGACTTTATTTTTCTATATCTTGTAATTTGGATTTTTGCCTCTAAATCTTCATACCCTGAAAACTCTTCTTGAGCATCTACAAGTACTTTCCAATCTCCTATTTCTACTTTCCCCGCATGTTTAGATCTTTCTTTTTGCTCTTTCATAGCTAAATTAAATTCTTTTTGATTAAATGTAAGCTTATGCTCATTTAGAATTAACGTTGTTAGATCAACAGGGAAGCCAAAAGTGTCATATAACTCAAAGACTGATTTTCCTGATATATTGCCATCAGACTTAGCAATCATTTGATCAATTAAACGTAAACCTCCATCTAAGGTGCGTAAAAAAGATTCTTCTTCTTCTCTTACTACTTTAGATATTAGCTCTTCTTGAGATTTAAGTTCAGTATACTGATCTGAAAATTGATTTACCAATACCGCTATAAGATCATGCATAAAAGGCTGTTTTAACCCTAAAAAAGTATACCCATATCTTACAGCTCTTCTTAAAATACGTCTAATCACATAACCTCCCTTTGTGTTTGAAGGAAGCTGTCCAT
>MDTD01167472.1_pt1 | contig 11087 bp, 12 predicted proteins | sample 811221 | NCBI WGS metagenome assembly MDTD01 (sample SAMN05326646, study PRJNA326480) | marine metagenome | isolation source: seawater | place: Pacific Ocean: South West | collected 2011
AAATTAAATGATTTACTTTGAGACAATGGAGAACTGATTTTAAAGCCATTTATCTTAAATATTGAGAGCACAACATTTAATAGCTGTCCGTCACCATCATTATATGCACTAGATAACATAGGAATATACTTGTCAATAACCCCGTCTAATTTAAAGTTTTCTAGATTTGGTCTTTGAATTTTTCCTAAGAAAATCAGTTCACTTACATTTTTGTCATTCAATAAACTTAATATTTTCTTTAACTCATAAATTTCAAAGTTAAAAAGATTCTTTTTTTTAATATTTTTACCGTTAAGATTTAAAAAAATAGCATTTGACTTTTTAGATAAAACTTCTTTGTAGTACAGTTTTGACAATCTATCAAAACCACCTACCACACAAATATTATTTTTCATTATATTGACATAGACCCCTGCTACTTTCTTTTGAAATAAAGTCTAAAAGATCTTTTACAAGAGAATTTTTATTTGCTATTTCATCATCAACAGATTTGATTTTTTTTACAAAAAGCTTTTCTACTATTTCTTTAAATTCCTTAATTTGTTTATTTTGAAAATTTGATCTTCTTAAACCAATAATATTTATACCTGTTAGTTTTGCTCTATTTCCAATTGCAAGACCGTAGGGAATTACATCATTCTCGACCGCAGACATTCCACCTATCATTGCTAAAGTTCCTATTCTACAAAATTGGTGAACTGCGGATAAACCACCGAGTACCGCATATTTATCTATTGAAACGTGACCACCTAAAGTTACTTGATTTGCAAGAATGACATTATCTTTTACGATGCAATCATGAGCCACATGAACTCCAGCCATAAATAACGAATTATTGCCAATCTCAGTTCTCATACCACCTCCCTCAGTCCCTAAATTAAAAGTACAGTGCTCTCTAATAGTGTTATTTTTACCTATTATTAATTTACTATTTTCATTTTTAAATTTTAAATCTTGTGGGATTGCACCAATTGAGGAGAAAGGAAAAATTTTGTTACCTTCGTCTATATCAGTATTACCGCTAATAAATACCGATGGATAAATTATGTTATTATTTGAAATTTTTACATTTCCTTCTATTACACAATGTGCTCCTATAGTTACATTATCACCTATTATTGATGATTTATCTATAATAGCAGACGAATGAATATTAGACATTTTTTTTATCCATAATCATTGCACTCCAGTCAGCTTGGCAAATAAAATTCTTTTTCTCGTCATACATCTTACCAACAAATTTCCAAACTCTTCCTCTTGATCTAATGGATTTTACATTAGCAAATATTTTATCATCAGGGAAAACAGGCAATCTAAATTTACTATTTTCAATATTCATTAAATATACAATTTTATCGAATGTTTCTTTTTTAAGTGAATATGCAATTAAAGCTGCCGCAGTTTGGGCCATCATTTCAACTAAAATTACACCTGGTACAACAGGATTTTTTGGAAAGTGACCCTTAAAAAAATCTTCATTTTTAGTAAAGGTTTTTATACCTGTTGCTCGATCAAGTTTATGTATATCTATTAATTTATCTAAATAAAGAAATGGCTCTCTATGAGGAATAAGTTCTTTTATTTGGTTAATTTCAATTTGTTCACTCATAAATCTTTTTATATTTTCTGATATATTTGAATTTATCTATTGCGGGATTTCCCATAACAGATGAATTATTTTTTAAGTCTTTAAAAACAGCACTTTTCGCAGAAATAAGTACATTACTTCCTATTGTAATATGTCCTGATATACCAGCTTGTCCACCAGCCATTACATTATCACCTATGATAGTACTCCCAGCAATTCCACACATAGCCGCAAAAATACAATTTCTTCCAATACGAACATTATGGGCTACATGACACATGTTATCCAAATATGTGTTTTCACCAATAATTGTGTCATCAAAGCTTCCCCTGTCTATGCAGCAATTGCTTCCTATATTGACATTTGATTGAAGTATCACTCTTCCGATATGAAAAATTTTTTTATTATTGGTTTCATGAATTGCAAATCCAAAGCCAATTTGACCAATAGATGAGTTTCTACCAACTCTTATATTATCTCCAAGGATACTGTTGCTGATAATACTATTTTCTTCGATAAGTGAGTTATCTCCAATTATGCAATTATTATCTATAATAACGCCATCTTTTATAATTGAGTTTGATCCAATTACACAACCTTTTTTAATATTTGCTTTTTCAGAAATTTCACAATTATCACCAATACTTGGTTCTGGTAATGAATTTTCTTCTGTGTTGTTAAAATCTCTATAAAATTGATTTGACAGTATTGCCACAGTTTCATGTACATTATTTACTTTTATAAGTTTTTTGTGCTTTGTAAATTTATTCTCATCATTTTTTGATACAACAAGCGTAACTTCAGATATATCAGTTTGAAAGTCATAATTTTCATATACAAATGAGAGACTTCTATTTGACTTATATTTATTATTTAAACTTATGAAATTTTCAAATTGAGTTTCATCAGATAATCCAGATGTCTCAAAATCAAACAATAATTTAAATGAGCTTAATTTTTTAGGACCCAAATTAACAAAAAATTTTGGATACATAATTTAATAGATTAATTTTCAAATAATATTTCAATATTTGGAAGCTCTTTATTTAATCTTTTTATCACTTCATCCGTTATATCCATATTATCAGCATTTAAAAGAATATTACCTTTTTCCAGCAAAACCGTGATGCCTTTTTCGTTGGAAATTTCTTCAAGTATTGGCTTTAAAGATTCAAGAATGATTGCACGAGAGTCATTTATTAGCTCATCAATTGAGAGTAGTCGTTGCTGTCTTTCTACGTTATATTCATTCACTGAGTTCTCATAATCTTTTCTTTTTTCTTCAAATGCTTCGGGTGCCATAATTGATTGTGCTTCTATCAGCTTATTTTGTTCATCAATCATTTTCTGGTCAGTTTCTTTTATTTGTAGTTCTATATTTTTGGCAATCTCATCAATTTCTTCTGCCGCTTTTTTTGCTGCTTTAGACTCAACGAGGACTTTGTTTAAATCTAATACTCCAACTGATGTAGAAGGATAGTCATTCGAGTATAAAGTGCTTGATACAAAAAATGTAAGAACGAAACAAATTGAAAAGAATCTTTTAAAACTTATAAAATTATTCATTAAAAATTATACCCTATGTCAAAATATAAATTATCAGTAGTATCTGTAGACTGACTTTCAATAATATTTGCATATATTATATTTATTGGACCTATTGCAGAGTCCCAATTAAAATTCACCCCTAAAGATGCTCTTAACTCATGCTCATCATCTATAGAAGAATAAGCAGGGTTTTCAAGTCCCCAGAGGCTTCCAGCATCTATAAATATAGTACTTGTTATATCATATGTATCAAAGTTGAAATCAATATTTGTTTCAAGAGATGTCACATAGTAATACTGTCCGCCAGTATAAGAGGTTCCAGTTTTAGGACCAATTTTTCCTGATTTGAATCCTCTGAGCTTATCACCGCCTAGTCTAAAATTAGTTGATAATGGTGCATATTTATCATTATAACCATTCACTGATCCTAACTCCAATTTAAATGCACCAATAAATAGGTCTGACAACCTCTTATATGAGTTTAATTGAATTCTATTTTTAAAGTAATAAGAAGTGCCACCTAGTCCAGCAAGATCCTGATCTAAGATAATATTGTATCCTGACGATGGTTTATATCTACTATTTCTTTTATCAAAATTAAATGAATAGCCTAATTGAGATACAGTATCAGTACCTGCTAATAGTCTTTCATAACTAGTAGCATTAGAGTCAGCTTTGACTTTTGAAGTAAAAATTGAATATTTTGTTCTTAATGATTTATCTGGAGCTAAAGGAAAACCAAGTGAAAACCCTAGGCCTAAATCTTCAGTCTCGTAATTTACTGAACTAGGATCAGAGAAATTGCTATAAAGTTCTGTTGTTAGGGAAAGTGATTTATTATTAAAATATGGTTCTGAAAAAGAAATGTCATATGTCGTTCTGGTGTTGGCAAAACTTGCAGAAAAGTCAACTTTCTGTCCTCTTCCTAAAAAATTATTTTCCTTTAGTCCTAATTGAAGCGATCCTTCAGTAGAACTAGAGTATCCAGCTCCTATTGAAGCTTCACCTGTATTCTTTTCTTCAACAGATATAAGTAAATCTATCTTGTCAGGATAATCAGTTCTTTGCTCTGTAATATCAACTTTAGAAAAATATCCAAGTGATCTTACTAAATCTTTAGAATAATTAATTGTATATTTATTGTAAGCATCTCCTTCTGATAATTGAATCTCACGTCTTACTACCTTGTCTACTGTTCTTACATTTCCAATCACTTCAATATTGTCTACATAAACTCTTGGACCTTCGTTTATTGATATTTCAACATCTACAGTTTGCTCATCAATATTTTCTTTGAACTTAGGAATTATTTCTATAAATGAATATCCATTAATTTCAGCAATTTCTCGAATATCTTTTATGCTTTTATTAATTAAACTTCTGTTAAAAATTTCTGATTTTTTTATAGGTAGGTTTTTAGCAATTGGATCAGTATTTAGTTTTTTTAGTTCACTAATAACGTTTATATCTCCAAATTGAAATTTTTTACCTTCATCTACGTAGAAAATGATTTCAAAATTATTATTATTTGGACTTAATTGAGCAATGGTAGATTTAAAATTAAAATTTGGATAACCATTATTATTATAAAATTGAGAAATAAGCTGTTTATCATATTCAATTTTATCAGGATCATATTTATCAGATGATGAGAGAATTCTTAAAAAAGTTTTTTCCTTAGTTTTCATTACTGATTTAATCTTTGAAGAAGAAAAAGACTCATTTCCGATAATCACGATTTTTGAAACACGTGATACTTCAGACTCGTTGATCACATAAGTTAAATTTACTCTATTGTTTTCTAAAATTTCAACTTTGGGGTTTATGACTGTTGAGAGTCTTCCCCCTCTCTGATAAAGGGCCAACATTCTTTCAATATCTGATTTAACTTTTGTTCTTGAATAAACACTCCTTTCTTTCAAAGATATTTCTATGAGTAAATCTTCATCATTAATTTTTGAGTTGCCAGAAAATTTTACTAAATTGATAGTTGGATTTTCTTTTATAGAAATCAATAAAATTCCTTCATTGAATTCAATTTCAATATTTGAAAATAAATTTGTTTCGAATAGATTTTTTAATATATCGTTTCCAATTTCTTGACTATAAATATCACTTTTGTCAACACCAGCGTAACTTAATATCGTTTCGTTATCAATTCTTTGACTTCCTTCAATTTTAATATCAGCTATGATATTTTCATTAGAAACAGCTATATTGACTTGAATTAATAAAAAAATTATTGAAAGTATAAAAAAATTTTTCATCAGATTAATATATTATAGTAATTGATATTAATCACTACTATTTTTACCGAGATAAATATTTTTATTTAACCACTTATTGGCATGGATAAAATCATTTAATTTTGGTTTGATGATATTCTTATGAATTTTAAAATATTTTTTTAGAGTAATTTCGTTATAGCTTACGATATCAGTAAATTTTATTCTGCCATTTATAAAATGATTGACTAATAATTCATTACAATAATTAAATATGTGTGGTGCAATGCCACTCATTTTTAAAACTTTATAACAAAGACTTATAGCTCTAAATTTTTTTTTATCGATTTTGATAAATGACATTTTACTGTTTAATTTAAATCTTTTTTGATTAGAAACATTTACTGAAAAATTATCAAAAAAAAGACTTGAAATTGGTATTTTCATATCTGGCTGGCTTAATAATGCAATGGAAGTGCCATTATGATAATTTATAGAAGCGTGCATTATTGCTTCAGGGTGAATTATTGCATTTATTTGGCTTGAAGATAAATCAAATAAATATTTAGCTTCAATAATTTCTAGAGCTTTATTCATCATTGTGGCAGAGTCTATTGATATCTTTTTCCCCATTTTCCATATTGGATGATTTGCTGCTTTTTTTGGTGAAATATTTTTTAATTTTTTGATAGAGTAATTAAGAAAAGGACCGCCAGTTGCGGTTATTGTAATACTTTTAAATTTTGCAGGGTACCCTTTCAACAAGTGAAAAACAGCATTATGTTCAGAGTCTAAAGGAGTAATCTTGGTTTTATGTTTTTTTGACAAGCTTATAAAATGCTCACCTAAAGATATAATGCACTCTTTGTTAGCAAGACCTACTTTTTTACCAGACTTCGCAATTTTTAACGCTAAATTTAAACACTCAAGGCCAGTTACAGCAAAAATAATGATATCCGTTTTTACATCAATCATTTTATGAAAATTTTTGAGTTCTAAAAATAAATTTTTTTTATTAAAATTATTAAATTTTTTTAGTTGTTCTTTTTTTAAATTAATACCTATTTTTTTAACATTAAATTCTTCAACAAGTTTGTTTAATTTATTGACATTTTTATTGCAAGTTACTCCCTGTACGTTAAATTTTTGTCTATTTTTTCGAATAATAGAAAAAACACTATTTCCAATACTACCTGTAGCACCAAAAATTAATAAATTTATTTTTTTATTCATTTAGTTAGAAAAAATAATCCAATCATTAAAAAAACTAGTATAAAGGAGTCCATTCTATCTATGACTCCTCCATGACCTGGAAGAATATTTCCGCTATCTTTTACATTAGCATTTCGTTTTGTATAGGATGCTAATGTGTCTCCAAAAAAAGAAAGTGAAATAATTAAAACTGATATAATTATATTAGAGATAATTTGTTCTTTAAGCAGAATCGAATATATTAAAGTAAATGTTATTGTAAAAATAATACCAGTAAATAATCCACTTATTGTTTTTCCTGAACTTACTTTTGGATATAATTTTCTTCCTTTAAGTATTGAACCTCCCAAGTAGCAAAATGTATCAAACATCCAAATAATTAGTATAACTTTAATAAACAAATAAAATGAAACATATTCTGTCAAAACCAAAAATATAAACATATATAATGAGATAATCGAAATAGCTAAATATAAGTATGGAAGCAATATATTTTTTGATGTCTCTAACATATTTGAAATTTCATATGTAATTATTGACAGTAGAATTATAAAAAAAATTGCTAATGTCAGCCCTCCAGCATAAACAGAATAAAGAATAAGAGGTACAAAAACTATTAATGTACTTATACGTTTAAATAAGTTTATTTTTATTAAATTAATCATTTATTTTCCATAGTTTCTCTTTCTTTTTTTGAAAGATTTTAATATTTTATTAAGATCTTGAATATTAAAGTCAGGCCAAAGTTTTTTTGAAAAGAAAAGTTCAGAGTACGCACTTTGCCATAACATAAAATTACTTAATCTCATATCTCCACCAGTTCTGATTATTGCATCTAATTCTGTCGAATTAGCTGTATACAAATTTTGTGATATTTTTTCTTTACTTATTTTTCCTCCTTTAATTTTTTTAAATGCATTTACAATCTCATCATGTGAACCATAATTGAAAACTAAGTTTATGCATGTTCCCTTATTTTTTTGAGTATTTATCGTTACAGTATCAATTATTTTAAGTATTTTACTGGAGAGTTTTCTACGTGAGCCAAAATGTCTTATTTTTAATTTTCTTTTATTGGCGGTAGTCTCAAATTCATAATAATAGTCTTCAATCAACTTAAATAAATTTTTAATTTCAGACGGAGATCTTTTCCAATTTTCCGATGAAAAAACATAAAAAGATAATTCATTAATTTTGAATTCAATCTTTTCTAAATTATCAATCAACTTAATGCAGTTTTTTATACCTTGCTTGTGACCTTCTTTTCTTTTTAGGTTTTTTTTAGTTGCCCATCTACCATTACCATCCATTATAAATGCGATATGATTGATAGTAATTTTTTTTGTGTTGTATAACGTAGCCAAAATTAAATCTTCTTCAAATCATCCTCTTTGATTTTATGAGCTTCATCTATGATCTTAATGTGCTCTGTAGTTATATTTTCAATCTCATTTTGATATTTCTTTGAATCATCTTGACCTATTGATTTCTCTTTTTCACTTTTTTTTATTTTTTCAATGCCGTCTCGTCTAATATTTCGTATTGCTATTTTTGCATTTTCAACAATTTTTCCTATTAACTTTAAATATTCCTGCCTTCTCTCCTCTGTTAATTGCGGTAGAGGGAGCCTGATAAAATTTCCTTCTATTATTGGATTTATTCCTAAGTTGGACTCACGCAATGCCTTATCTACAAATTGAACATTGGACGTATCCCAGATTTCTACATTAATTGTTCTTGAATCTGGAGTAGTAATGTTTCCTAATTGATTTATTGGCATTTTCTGGCCATATGCATCAACTCTAATTGAGTCAAGCATACCGGGAGATGCTCTGCCAGCCCTAATGCCTGATATTTCGGATTTAGCAGACTGAGTCGAAGACTCCATTCTTTTTTTAATGTCATCTTTTAAATTATCTATCATTTGCAATAACAGATGTGCTAATTTCATTGTTAACAGCTTTTACAAAAGAGTTTTTTTCATGTATTGAAAAAACTTTAATTGGAATGTCGTTATCTCTAGCAATCGCAACAGCAGAGCTGTCCATAATACCTAAATTATTTGACAAATATTCATCGTAACTAATTTTTGCTAATTTTTTTGCATCTTTGTGACTCATAGGATCTTTGTCGTAAATGCCATCAACTTTAGTTGCTTTAAAAATATAATTACATTCTAACTCCGCAGCCCTTAATGCGGCAGCTGTATCTGTTGAGAAATATGGATTACCCGTACCTGCCGCACATATAACTATTCTATTTTTTTGCATATGCCTAATTGCTCTTCTTCTTATATATGTTTCACAAATTGACTGAATAGGAAATGCCGACATAACTCTTGTGTCAAGTTCCAATTTTTCCAATCCATTTTGCAAAGCTAAACTATTCATTACTGTAGCTAGCATTCCAATATAATCAGCATTTGCCCTATCCATTCCTTTTGCAGAGGCTGCAATGCCTCTAAAAATATTACCTCCGCCAATAACGATGCAAATCTGAGTACCCTGGTTTTTTAAACTTTGTAAATCACTTGATATTTGATCAATTACTTTAAGCTCAATTCCATAATTCTCATTTCCAACAAGAGATTCTCCGGATAATTTTAACAGTATCCGTTTATTGATAGCGATATTCATTAGAATTAATTTCCTAGTTCGTATCTTACAAAATCTTCAATAACTAATTGCTCTTTTAGCTTTTCTGACTCAATTTCCAAATGTTTTTCAACACTTAAAGATTGATCTAATACAAATTTTTGTTTCAAGAGTGTAACTTCTTCTAATACTTTATTCATTTTACCATGTAGCATTTTTTCAATGATATTTTCAGGTTTGCCACTGTCCTTTAATTGATTTGTAATAATCTCTCTCTCATTGCTTAAAAAATTTTCATCTAAGTCATTTTCATCAATAGATAATGGACTAGATGCAGCTATATGCATACAAAGATTTTTCCCAATATCATGTATATCCTTTTCAATGTCGTTAAGTTTTAAAACAACTCCAATTTTTCCAAGTCCATCACTTATTTTGTTATGCATATATGTAAATACATTTCCTTCTAAATATGAGACTCGTTTAAAAACGATATTTTCTCCTATTCGTCCAACTGCATCACTTATTAAGTCTTTACAACTATCAATTGTTTGATCATCGCCCTTAGAGTCTATTGCTATTTTGAGAACTGAATTTACTAATTCCTGAAATTCGTTATTTCTTGAAACAAAATCTGTTTCTGAATTGATCTCTACGATTGCTGCAGCAGTGTTTTCATGTCTTATTCCAATAAGCCCCTCATTTGCAGTTCTACCAGACTTCTTTTCAGCTTTAGCTATTCCCTTTTCTCGAAGAAGTTTAAAAGCCTCATTTAAATCTCCATTGGCTTCATTTAAAGCTGACTTACATTCCATCATGCCTGCACCTGACATTTTTCTTAAATCTTGAACTTCTTTTGCAGTGATTGTCATTTTATTCTTTTTTTGAGGACAAATCTTTACTATTGGTCTGATTATCCATCTCACTTGTTTGTGGTTTATTAGTACTATCGATTTCTTTTTCTTGGAAATTGATTGGCTCAGATGTGTTAATAGTCTCCCTTATAGATTTACAATAAAAGTCTATAGAGCGTCTTGAGTCGTCATTGCCTGGAATTGGATAGTCAATTAAATCAGGATCGCAGTTTGTATCAACAATACCTATGATAGGGATGTTTAAATGTTTTGCTTCGGCTACGGCAATATGTTCAAGTTTTGTATCAATAATAAAAATAAGATCAGGCGCTTTCTTCATTTCACTTATTCCATTAAGTGATTTTAACAACTTTTCATGCTGGTTCGAGATTTTGAGTATTTCTTTTTTTGTAAATTCTTTATTTGGATTAGATTTTAAAAGCTCAAGGTCTTTCATCTTCTTGATGGATTTAGTAATAGTTGACCAATTTGTTAACATGCCACCAAGCCAACGATGATTTACATAATACTGACCAGTTTCATTGGCAAGGTCGGCTACTTTGCTTGATGCCTGCTTTTTAGTAGCAACAAAAAGGATTTTACCACCTTTGCTGACCACTTCTTCAACCACTGAAAGAGCTTCATTAAACAATTGTAAGGTCTTTGTTAGATCAATTATATGTACATTTTCTCTAGTACTGTGAATAAATTTTGACATCTTTGGATTCCATCTTTGTGACTTATGTCCAAAGTGAACTCCAGCTTCAACTAAATCTTTTAAGTTTATATTAGGTATACTCATTTAAATTTCTCCGGTTAAGCACCCACAGCAATTAGACCAAAATATGGACCGGACAGCTAATAGCTATCGCTGTGTGATTATTTTTTAGATTAATTACACGAACTCGATAATAAATTCAATAACTTAAATCAACTTAATTTCATTCACACCGTTCATTTTTTTTAATAAGGATTTTACTTCAGCATTAATCGTATATTTTCCCGGTAGTTTAAGTATCTGATTATTAACTATTATTTCAATTTTATGTGCACCATCGGTCCAGTC
>MDTD01102606.1_pt1 | contig 11086 bp, 12 predicted proteins | sample 811221 | NCBI WGS metagenome assembly MDTD01 (sample SAMN05326646, study PRJNA326480) | marine metagenome | isolation source: seawater | place: Pacific Ocean: South West | collected 2011
GCTTGATTGTTTTCAGCTCTCCAGATTACCTGCGGCAGGCTGCGGTTAGCGGCTTTGCCGCTTTTTTACCATTTATCTATTCATGTTAATAAAGATTTTGCTTCTGGTCAGGGCTATCCCCGATGCAAGCATCAGGGTATTAACGCCCGACCTGACACGCCCGCGTTGCGGGCGGCCGCAAAATCAACCGGTGGAGACGCTGCAATCAGTGGGGAATTAAACCCGTATATACTTCCATCTTATCCGCTTTCGTAGCACGCAGTGCGAAGTTTGAAGTGGTATACCGCCATCCGTCGTACGGATTAACTTGCATAAGCTCCAACATTCCTATATATTTACTCCCGTTAGGGATCTTTTTATAAAGACTCAAATTCCTTAGATAACCTGATGCAATCCCGTGGTTGTATATCGGGGCGAGTAAAACGATTTGAATAAAGGTGATATTTTGAAAGATTTACGAACTTGTATTCCGTGTCCAAAAATCGAACAGGACTGTTACGAATGGTATGACCGGCATGAATTGAAGCTGTGTCAGGTGAAGGAAGACAAATATGACGTGGTGTTTATCGGAGACTCGATTACCCACTTCTGGCATTTGGAACCGGGCAGTCATTCCAATGGTGAAGATGTCTGGCAGGAGTTTTACGGTCATCGCAAAGTTTTAAACCTGGGATACGGTTTTGACCGTCCGCAAAATGTGCTCTGGCGACTGGAACATGGAGAACTTGAAGGTCAACAACCGAAACTCTTTGTGGTTAACATCGGCACCAACTGCTATTCCATTACCGGAAACTATTCCGGGGATACGCCTGAAGTAGCCGCCGAAGGCGTCAAAGCTGTGGTAAATAAACTTTTGGAGATGTGTCCCGATGCCAAAGTGATATTGATGGCGATACTGCCTCGCGGCTTCAAGCGGGATTTTGACAATATGCAGCGGAAGATCGATGAGTTGAACGCTATTCTTGAAGTCTTTGCCAAAAGCAATCCTCGAATTATTTTCCGTAACCTGCGAGAGAAATTCCGCGATGATAACGACGAGATCAGGTCAGAACTGTTTGTCGACCGGTGTTGTCATCCAAACTCTTCCGGTTATCGCATCTGGGCCGAAGCCATCGAACCGGAAATCCATCTTGCCGCAGATTAAGTTTGGAGAATACCGGTATCGTACGAACTAGCGACATTCGCCGGGAGTCATACCGGTTGCCTTCTTGAATGCGGTACAGAAGTAACCTTCGCTGCTGTATCCGCATTGTTCGGCGATATGTTTTAGCGGCATATTGGATAAACTCAACAAATCCCGAGCCCGTTTTATGCGTTGGGATACGATATAGCTTTTCATCGAACAACCAAATTTATCCTGGAACAAGTGCCGCAGGTATTCCCCGCTGATGTTAAGTTCAGCGGCAATCGCTTTGACTGTTCCGAATTCACCTACCTGACGACAAAGCCTGCGCGCCTCGTAAGCATACCAGTCCCCCTGCCCCATCTGCTCTTCGGTTCCGGCCTCGCGCCATTCCTGTATAAGAGCGGCCATTAAAGCCGATACCCTGAGATCGAGAATTTCCCGATCAGCGGAACGAGGTATTGATAGAGCGGTAAGAGCCTCCAATTCCTGAATTATGTAATCGCTCCGCACCTTTCGAATACTTTCAACCGGAGCGGTATATCTTGTATCATGATCTGACGCTTTGACGATAAGGCAATAGTCATCACCGGATTCAGTCATATATTGTGAGTGTCCCACTCCAGGCTGATAAATTATTACGGTTCCTGGTGCAAAACTATATTTCCTGCCGTCGCCGTCCGTGGTCCAGCCTTTACCGGAATAATGATATACAATCTCAATCTGATCGTGCCAGTGCAAAGCGCAACTATGCCCGCGCGCCAGTTCCTGCCTGAAAGAACTGACATATTGAAAGTCAGGCATATGTTTTTTTGTATATGTGATCATCTAAACCATTCATTTTTCAACATAAATAACCGTTTTTTAAAATATATAGCCGATAATTTAAATTGCAACACCATCAAATAAAGCCTATTATTAAAATAACAACAACCCGTTAAAAGAAGGATTTACAAATGGAACAGCGCATTGTATTCAACGGCTGCCAGGAGGCGGATTTTATTGAATTCACTCCCGACGCGGTACAACCGGACCAGGTACGAATCAAGATTGAAGTATCAATGATCAGTACCGGAACCGAAATGATCGTCTTCAACCGTCTTTTCAGCCCCGGCACCAACTGGGACAACTGGGTAAAATACCCGTTCTATCCCGGTTATGCGGTTGTCGGAATCGTAGAGGAAATCGGCTCAGAAGTAACTGACCTGAAAATTGGGGACCGGGTGGTCCAGCGCGGTTCTCACGCCTCATCCCTGGTGGTAGATGCCGCAGACTGCTATCCTGTCCCGGACTCAATCCCGTCTGAACATGCGGTCTGGTTCGCGCTGGCGAAGATCGCGTCAATGGCCGCCAGAGTCGCCGAAGCAAAACTCGGCGACCAGATCGTTATCATCGGCGCGGGTCCGGTCGGACAGATGATGCTGCGCTGGATGGCCGCCGCCGGAGCGGAAAAGGTCATTGTTGTCGATACCATCCAGAAACGCCTGGAAATGGCCAAAGCCGGTGGAGCCACGCATGTTATCTGCGGCACAGCCGACAAAGCTCTGGAAGAAATTGCAAAGTTGACAGGTGATCAACTTGCAGATATAGTAATCGACACGACCGGAATCGCGGCAGTATTCCCCGACGCGCTGAGATGCGTCAGGAAATTCGGCAAAATGGTTCTGCTCGGTGACACCGGTTATCCGGAACAACAGCACCTGGCTCCCGATCTGTTGAATCGCGGCCTGACTATTGTCGGCGCCCACGACTGTCATGAGACAGAGGACTGGAACTCTAGAAAACTGATAAAGTTGCTGTTCAGCCTGGCTGAACGCGGCCGGTTCGATCTGGAAGGATTGAACACCCATGAATTCAAGCCGGCTGAATGCAAGCAGGCTTATGAGCTTTTAAACAATGACCGCAAATCCACCATGGGTGTATTATTTAAATGGTGAAAGGAAAAACAATGATGAAATTCAGTGCTGCCGACTGGTGTTACTACAACAAAGCAAAAAATCAGGAAACATATTACACCGACCTCAAGGCCAACGGTTATGACGGAGTCGAGATGGTCGATCAGCCGCGCTGGCAGATCGCCCGTGACGCCGGATTGGAAATGATCAACCTGTCCGGTCCCGGAATGGAAAAAGGCCTCAACCGGATTGAACATCATGAGGAACTTATCCCGGAGATATCCGACTGCATCGTCCTGGCCGGAGAAAACAAGATCCCGCATGTCATCGTCTTCAGCGGCAATCGCGACGGACAGGACGACGATACCGGCATTGCCAACTGTTGCATTGCGTTCGAAAAGCTGCTGCCGATAGCGGAAGAAAACAACGTCACCCTGATGTTCGAAATGTTGAATTCAACTGAGCACGCCGACTATCAGGCCGACAAGGGCGAATACGGCTTCAAACTGGCCGCAAAGCTCAATCACCCGAACTTCAAGCTCCTATATGATATCTATCACATGGAGCGCATGGGCTGCGACGCTGCCGCTGAAGTAGTGGCTAATCTCGACATGATCGGTCATATTCATGTGGCCGAGTCACCGGGGCGCACAATGGTTCAAGCTGACGGTGTGATCAAGTACAAGGATATTATTCCGAAGATCATCGCAGCCGGTTACACCGGTTACTGGGGCATGGAATTCCCGGCAGTAGCAGACAGTCTGGCTGAACTTAAAACAGCCCTTATGACTTTTCAAGAAATAGTTGGACACTGATCCGTTTCAAAATTGTTCATTTAATGCACTCCAGCGGACCAGCAATTCCGCTGGAGAAACTTATTCACCTTTTCCTGAAAATCATTGCAGACATAAAGCATCTGATATAGGAGACAATAAGCTTTCCTCTTAAGCGGTTATTCGAAATGGCTCCAATATAATATTCCAATGCCCCTTTATAGTCTTTTTCTGCCTCACATTCCTGGCCTAAATGCCACAAGACATTAGCTTTTCGCTTATTAGCTTCTTTTTTCAACCCGGCAATATTGAGACTCTGCCAATGTTTATCAAGAACTTTCAACTGAGCAATAAAGATCTTTCTTTTCTGCCTTTTTCCTGTCGACTCAGGATGAGAACGGAATCTTACAAGAACATCTGGACAGTATGCTGGAACATATTTTTTCGACAAAGTTAAGAAGAAATCCCATTCGTCGCTCGGAATATAATCTGAAACAAAGCCTCCCTCATTAACGCACAATTCTTTTGAAATAAGCAATGTTGATGGAGGAATAAACAACTTACCAGATGCAAGGAAACGGAAGGTTGACTCCCTATCGCTTGACCCGTTACATTTTAACACTTCTCTCCCATCCGGATAAAAACGGACAAATGATGAGTAGCTCCATAAAGAATTTTGTGCTTTTAACAAATCAAGTTGTCGCTTCAGTTTTGCCGGCTCCCATAAATCGTCTTGGTCGATAAATGCAATCCATTCTCCACAAGCATGTTCAACTCCATAGTTACGGGCAGATGCAACGCCGCCATTCTCTTTTTTCAAATATTTAATATTCTTTAAAACCGTGAACGAAGTTTCTCTAATCAGCTCACGCACAATTATCTCTGACCCATCTGTACTCCCGTCATCGACAATAATCAGCTCGAAGTCCGTATAAGATTGCTGTGCAATCGACAATAAAGTGTGCTTGATATGCGCCTCGCCATTATATAGAGGAAGAACAACAGATACGGTTACTTTCATGTAATTATAAATCCCTTCAAAGCTATACAAATAAAAAAAGATATGTTTAAAAACGAATAACGCTTTTCAAATTAAGAGATATAATTCCCAATAGGCATTCATGAAGCCTTCATTTCTCATTGAAAATCCCTTGTCCTTACTGATATGGTTTACCATAATATATCATTCCAGCCGGACAATGCAATAAGCCAGACTTCCAATATAGACTACCAAGCATTATTCACCACGTCTTTTATATAACAAATATATTTGCTTAATTGACCGAGATATACCAAGACCTATGGTAATACCACCTACCGCCAGCCCAATTATTGAAATATCACAGAGAATCATTCCAGCAAATAAGACTATAAATAACCCTGTGAGAATTAATGTATGACCTGCAAGCTGCAATTTTATTTTTGAATGACAGACTGGACACTCAACGTTACCAGAGCATAACTTTGCTTTATCAGGATAAACATCTTTTGACTCAATGCCCACTACACATTTTAAGCAAAAATAAGTTTTCATTGTACTCATTCCCCATTTATCATTATCGTGAATACAATATCATCATCAGGATATGATTACAAATCCGGATGGCCTCTATAATCCCGGCCCCACGGCGGGGCATCGGCGGTTCGCATATACCAGTCCAGCAAACGCTCATTCAACTGCGCCTCGATCTCCCGGTAATCAGCCTCGCCGGACAAATTGTCCAGTTCATGCGGATCATTCTTCAAATCATAGAGTTCGCTGATGTCATCGGTACGGCGGATCAGTTTATATTCAGGTGTCCGAATCATTACCGCACGGCAGACCGTATCCGGCTCATCCTCCTGCAATTTTACCTTGGGATAATATATATGATTCTCCTTAAGCAGACCCGGATTGCGGTCAAAGCCTTTTTCCCCCGGAATTCCGCCGACACTTTCAAAACAAACCAAATCGGTATCCGGGTTGTAACCTCCTTCAGTAAATACCGCGCGTTCGGAGTCACCTGCAACTCCGTCAAGCTGCGGCATTAAAGATCTGCCATACTGAGTATGACGCAGTTCATATCCGCCCAAATCCGCTGTTGTAGGCACTAAATCATTCAACTCGACCGGTTCCGCCACCTGGTGACCTTTCGCACAATCAGGGGTTGAGATGATCAATGGAGTTTTAGTCAGCAAGTCATCCAGTCCGGTCGGCCATTTTTCGACCAGACCGTAATCCCCGGCCCAGTCGCCGTGGTCGGAAAAAAAGAAGATTGCGGTATCATCGGAAATAACGCTTTCGTCCACGGCATCGAGAATAAAACCGAAGATGTGGTCCAGGTAGGAAATCATCCCCAAATATACCGCCATGATCTTTTTAAGAACTTCCGGGTCGCATTCGTCAAGCTGGCGGGTAAGCCGAATCCATTCATGATATTTGGGGGCTTTCTCGATCCTCTTTTCCAGTAATGGCGGAATATCTGCCGGATCATACATACTGTACCACGGTTCCGGCACGGTATAGGGACAATGCGGCAAAGTAAGGGTCATAAAGAGAAAAAGCGGGTTATCTTCTACTTTTCTGGAACGGATCAGCTCAGCCGCTTCCAGGCAACTGAAATAATCATGCGTGTGATTATCGGTTGCGGTATAGAGAAAGGAAAAATATCCTGGTTCATCAACTGCGTGAATGCGTGCAGCCGTGTTTGGCGGTACGTCTTTGGCGTGATGCAGACAGGTGATCGATTCAGCATAACTTTCTTCGGCCAGAGCGTCGTTTTTTCCCCACCAGTGCACGTCGTAACCGTTAGATTTAGCGTATTTCAATGTATGCTGCTCCTCCGGCTGCAGCAAATGCCAGAGCGAACGATGTCCGCGGTTATGCGGATACTGTCCGGTCAGAAAACTGCAGCGCGACGGCGAACATACCGTATGCTGGACAAAAGCGTTTTCGAACAATACGCCACGCGCGGCCAGGCGGTCTATATTCGGAGTCTTGACCAGCGGATGCCCGTAACAGCCCAAAGTATCGGCCCGAAGTTCGTCCGGATTGAAATAGATAATATTCACGGCAATAACCTTTCAGTGTAATTTGAAGTTTCATTATTTACATATAATTTACTCTTTAAAACATCATTTATCGATGCTAAAAATGGTAATACAGGTGTGATAATTGGCAAAAAAGAAAAAACATATTCAGCGCGTCGCCATCAAAACCTTCGGTGCGGGGAAATACGCTGACTCGATCAGCTGCGGTTATATGCCGGGCAGCCTGCTCAAACGACGCGCAAAGAACATCAGACACCAGAACCTGCTACTGGTCGTCATACTGGAGGGAATCGGCCGGTTCATCGATAACTACGAACGACAATACGAAATAAAACCAGGCACCGTAATCATTCGATATCCTGACGTTTTTCCATATTGCCTCGAACGCTTCAGGAATAAACCATGGCTGGAGTATTACATCAGGATTCCCGACTGCATAACCGAACTACTGACCGGCTCAGGTTTGCTTGAAAAAGATAATTACTGCTTTGACACCGAATTAACAGCGAAACTGCTTTCTGATTTTGAACTCCTATTCAAAATTATATCCAGCCCGACACCTGCCGATACAGTTCAAGCATTTGCCAAAGCACAAAATATAGTCGCGGAATTGCTTCAACATAAAAATGGAGATGAATATAAACACAATTCTGGCTTAATAGAACAAGCCAGAGAGATACTTGAGAAAGACCTGGAAGAAAATATTTCAATTCCAACTTTGGCGAAACAGCTTGGAGTCGGCTATGAGTCATTCAGGAAGAAGTTCAAAGCGCATACCGGATACTCGCCTAAAAGTTACCGAATTGGTAAAAAGATAGAAACCGCAAAAAACCTGCTGTCCAACCCGGAGTTAGGCGTCAAACAAATCGCCTTCATGACCGGTTATCCCGACCATATCAAGTTCGTTAAGCAATTCAAAAAACACACCTGCATCACCCCGACCGAATTCAGGCGAAAGCTGGAATAGATATGCCTACAGTGTAAAGCTACACCAGGCAATCGCTCTTTTTATTCTTGTGATATCTCATCATTGAAGCCAACGTGACAAAACGGACAATAGTCAACACCTTCGGGCATCTGTTGAGGAATACCCAATATGATCATATTATTGGTATAATTCGAATCGGTAACCAGATAACTCAACACCTTTCCACAATTTGGACATACAATAACCCGGTGTAACGACAGAATTGACCACACAAGCATACTTGCCCCCGTAAAAAATATTAAAACATAAATCACCTGTACAACATTCCCCAAATACGCAAGCACTTCAAGTTCTAAGATCACAACAATAAACGATAAAATAAAGATCACCGGGAAAAGAGCAAAGCTTATTAACAGAAAAAGCATACCAATTTTCCGCTGCTTCTCTTTCTTCTTCAATATATCTTTAAAGTATTCATCAATGGTCATACACTAATCTCTCCAATCATATAGGTAACAGCCTTACCGCCGATTTCTATCCTGTCTCCGAGGTTGCGACAAAGCAATTCGCCGCCACGGAGAGAAATTTGCTTCGCGGTTAGCTCACTCTTACCAAGCCTCGTCGACCAATATGGAGTCAAGACAGTATGAGCAGAACCAGTAACCGGGTCTTCCGGGATTCCCAGTTGCGGAGCAAAGAAACGGGAAACGAAATCATAATCATCCCCCGGAGCCGTAACGATCAAGCCTCTCGACTGGAGCTGGGACAGTAATAACATATCAGGAACAAATTCAGCTATCGTCTTTTCATTCTTGAATACGGCCAGAAAATCATCTCGTCCCCGATACAGCTCTTCAGGACATTGTCCCAGGGATTTGCTAATGAGTTCACCGTAATCAACCGGCTTCACTGCATCAGCAGGAAAATCCAACAGAAAAAGTTCACACTCCTTTTCAACAAAGAGATCGCCGCTTTTCGAGGCGAATGATATCTTATTTCCCGCATAGTCAAGGTGATTAAACAGGACATGCGCAGAAGCAAGAGTGGCATGTCCGCATAAATCGACTTCAGTTTTAGGAGTAAACCAGCGAATGGAATATTCTCCGTCGGCAATGCGAACAAATGCGGTATCTGATAAATTGTTCTCCGCCGTAATGGCCTGCATTAAAGCAGCATCCAGTTCCAAATCAGATACTATAACCGCGGCCGGGTTGCCTTTAAAAAGACTATCTGTAAATGCGTCAACTTGATATATCGGAAGTTTCATTCGCCCCCCTTTTTAAGTTTAAATTTAAGGCTTTAATATAGTTATAAATTGCCATTATATCAAATACCTGAAAGACCACTATTTAAATTGCGACTAAAAAAATACACCGAAAAGTTAATCCAATGCATTGACATTGGCTTATCCATATAGTATAATAGTAATGTATATTTAATATTAAACAATGCCTGAGGTAATCATGCAGGAAACACAAAAAGAGCTGGCGTACAAAGTCGTAGAGAAAGAGATACGCAAACGGATAACCGGGAAAAAATATAAACCTGGCCATAAGTTGCCGACCGAAAGGGATCTGGCGAAAGAGTTTTCAATAAGTCGTTTGACTATCGCAAAAGGATTATCCAATCTTGCTGCGGCCGGTTATATAACGCGAACCAGGGGACGAGGCTCTTTTGTATGTCCGGAATTACCTGCCGAGGCGACAAGCCGTCGTTCCAATTCAGATGGAATAATCAAATATATCAGTCCGGGATTTACAGGTCAATCTAGTCCGGTAAGTTACGGTATTTTGGAGGGAATTCACTCGATGATGACGGCAGCCAGGAGCCATATCGGGGTCGAATTCTATACTACCGTCAAGGAACAGCTGAAGATGCTGGAAACGTATCGAAGTGAGATTAATGACGGAATGGTTATCTGGCCGGCGATGGACAAAAGCCTGGTTCCCATATTACAGCAGATGCAGGATGACAACTTCCCCTTTGTCCTGGTGGATATGTATATACCTGAGTTTAAATGTGACTATATTATTTCAGATAATTGTCTTGGCTCGGAAATAATGATTAACTATCTTGTAGACAACGGACATCGCAATATCAGCTATTTCACAGCAACGCCTGACCGGGTAAGCTTGTCGGAACGCATGTCCGGAGTCGTCTCCGGACTCAGCAAGCACGGCCTGCCGGTTACTTCAAATACGATAAACGTAATTCCGGGCGACGACAAGGTCGTCAACAGTTATCGCAGTTCCCAGAACATCGCCTACCTGAGAAACAGATTGGCTGAACTGCTCAACTCGTCAAATGCCCCAACCGCGATTTATTGCAGCAATGACTGGATCGCCATGACAATATATTCAATTCTTGAGGAGATGGGAGTAAAGGTCCCGGAACAGGTATCTTTGGCCGGCTATGATAATATTGACGCGGCCCAGTATTTTCGTGTTCCACTGACAACCGTATCGCAGAACTTTTTTGAAATGGGACAATTGGCCGCCAAGGTCCTGATAAGTCGCAGACAGAATCCTGTTTCCCACGAAGGTATGATGATGCAGCAACGGGTAAAACCTGAGTTGGTAATCAGAGATTCAGTAACAAAATTAATATAATTGTGCAATAAAGCAATTTTAAACATCAAATAAAAGAGACGGTAAAATGAAAAAAAGATTTACACTAATCGAACTTCTTGTCGTGATTGCCATTATCGCAATACTGGCAGCAATGCTGCTGCCGGCATTGAACAAAGCAAGAAACAAAGCATATGAGGCAAGTTGTAAATCAAATTTCAAACAAATCAGTTACGGCATGATGGGCTATACAGATGACAACGATGATTATCGCATGGTAAACTGGATAAATGGCCAAGGCGTAAACAAGTGCTGGAACAACGCCCTGATCGCCCTGGGTTACCTGATGGACAAAAAGATATACAAATGCGGTGCGTACGCGGACTTCGACAAAGGCAACAAGGGGGCTCCCCCGACCAAATATGTTGACTATAATAATGTTGGCGTTGCCATTAACATGAAGCGAAACTGGGACGGCCTTTTAACCAATCCTTCCTACAGCCAGTACCGCATTAATCTTAAAATTACTTCGGAAAAGAATCCATCCAAATACCTGCTGGTCGGGGAAAGCAACAGCATGTTTTATATGGTAAACTACGATGCATCCGCTCCATACGGAAGCAACCGTCCCGCCTGGCGTCATAACAACGGCGCTGTCATTCTATACTGCGACGGACACACCGGCTGGCGAAAAACGCCCCAAATCACTTCGACGATCATGCCTTACTACTTCACTCACTATTAATTTATATGTGTTTTATGCATGGCGA
>MDTD01027902.1_pt1 | contig 11085 bp, 12 predicted proteins | sample 811221 | NCBI WGS metagenome assembly MDTD01 (sample SAMN05326646, study PRJNA326480) | marine metagenome | isolation source: seawater | place: Pacific Ocean: South West | collected 2011
CGAAATATCTCCAATTTTTGTTTTACACCATTTATCTTTACATTTCGAAAGCAAGATAAGTTTACCTTTTTCAGCTATTGCAAGTGGTTCTGAAAATTTTGTAGGTTTAGAGAATATATATTGATCCTTAGTTAATATAACAGATGAAGATTTTTTTAACTGAGATGTATGTATCCAGCCACTATTATGTTTGTGATCAATTATCCGCCTAAAATTTTCTTTTTTATCTATAACTTTTATTGGTAAATTTTTTTTTATATAAATATATTTAATAGGATATTCAAAACTTGGACCATATCTAACATTAACTTTATTGTTTTTTAACATTACAAATTCATCTGCAAATGTAAATTGAGGTGGAAAGATAAATATTAAAAAAATTGTTAAGGTAACTAATGTTCGCATATACATTTTTTTATTTTATTAAACTTGACTATACGAACTTTTAAATTCAAAGTATTTAATATCAATATTGAATTACTCAAAATATTTTTGGATCCTATAATTGATTTTAAAACTTCATTTGCTTGTAGCGAACCAACTATACTTGCAGTTGTTCCAAGTATCCCCTCTTGATCACAATTTAAAATTTCGTCAGAAGGTTTTTCTTGATAAAAACATTTTAAGCAAGCGCTATTCTTTTCTTTGAAATTGAAGACAAAAATATGACCATCAAACTTACTAATTGCACCAATAATAAGTTTTTTCTTTAATTTTATAGCTCTTTCATTTAGTAAAAACTTTGTATCGAAGTTATCAGATGCATCAACAATAATTTGATATTTTGATATTAAATTATTAATATTTTTTTCACTAATTTTTTTTTTAAATATATTAATTTTAACTAACGGATTAGTTTTATTTAATTTCTTTTTTAAGATATCAACTTTGTACTTACTAATGTCAGAAGTATTAAAAAGTGTCTGTCTATTCAAATTAGAAAGTGAAATTTTGTCATAATCAATTATGCCAATTTCTCCCACTCCAGCTCTACATAACAAATCAGCAATTGGGCATCCAAGTCCCCCCGCACCTACTATGAAAATTTTTGAAGAGCTAATCTTTTTCTGACCAGATATGCCAATTGTTTTAAGAATTATTTGTCTAGAATATCTATCAAGATAATTTTTATCCAATTTTTTCATTTACCTGTAGATCCAAAGCCACCATCACCTCTTATTGTTTTTGGCAGGTTTTCTACTTCTTCGAAAGTAGCTTTGATTATAGGAACTATCACCATTTGTGCAATTCTATCTTCATTATTTACAATAAACTCATTTTCACCATGATTATAAAGAATAACTTTTAATTCCCCACGATAGTCACTATCAATTGTACCTGGTGTATTTAAAACAGTAATATTATTTTTTACCGCTAATCCTGATCGTGGTCTTATTTGTACCTCTGTATTATCAGGTATTGCAATGGATATTCCTGTTGGTATTAGTTCTGATTTCTTTGGCTTTATTGAAATTGGATTATCTATAAAAGCCATAAGATCCATGCCTGATGAACCTTCAGTTTTGTAGTTAGGTAACTTTACTTTAGAATTAATTTTTTTTATAAGGATCTTAACCATTTGCTTTAAGTTCATTAGTAATTTTTTCTACTAATTTTTTAGCAATCATTTCCTTAGTATTAAATGAAATACATTCAATATTTGATTTATTTTTTTCAAATATTTTGACTTCATTATATTCACTATCAAAACCTATCTTTTTATTCGAAACATCATTTGCGATTATCCAATCACAATTTTTTTCATTTAATTTTTTTATAGAATTTTTCTCTAAACTGTTAGTTTCTGCTGAGAAACCTATTACAAGTTTGGGTCTAAGCTGATTGTGTTTTGAGGTATGATCAAGAATATCTTTTGTTTTTTCAATTTCTAAGTTTTTTAAGTTTTCTTTTTTTATCTTATCTTTTTTAATTTCTTTCACTCTAAAATCTGCAACAGCTGCAGTAAATATTGCTACGTCTACAGGAAGATTTTCAACAGTCTTCTCGTACATTTCACTCGCGCTATTAACATTAATTGTTTCAACCCCCTCAGGTGATTTTAGACTTGTAGGTCCAGATATAAGTGTTGTATGATATCCGCTTCTTTGAAGCTCTTCTGCAATTGCATATCCTTGCTTTCCAGAGGATTTATTAGTGATGTATCTTACAGAGTCAATATATTCTCTAGTCGGTCCTGCCGTTACTAATGCACTAAACTTTTTATTTTCTTCTAAATTTTTAAAATAATCATTAATTTTATTAGAAATTTCTAACGGTTCTAAAAATTTTCCTCTACCATACTCACCACAAGCCATTTCACCTATGGAGGGACCTATAATCTTGTATTTGGCATTAATAAGTTTCTTTAAATTTTTTTTGGTTATTATATTCTCCCACATTCTCACATTCATAGCAGGGGCAAGAAAAATAACTTTGTCTGAAGCTAGCGCTAAGGTTGTGGATAAATCTTCTGCTAATCCGTTACTTAATTGAGCAATTTTGTTTGCAGATGCTGGTGCAAACAGTATTAAGTCCGCCCATCTGGATAAAGAAATATGATCCATCTCTGCTTCATTTTCTAAATCAAATAAATTGGTATAAACCTTTTCTCCTGAAAGGGAACTGACCGACAAAGGTGTTATGAATTCTAAAGCACCTTTGGTTAGGATAGTTTTAACTCGGCATTTATTTTTTTTTAGGATTCTTATTAATTCTAAAGATTTATATGCAGCTATACCACCACAAATTATTAACAATATTTTTTTGTTTATTAAATTTTCCATTTTGAAATTAAAATACTATGATCGATAAAATTACAAGGAATATTAAACCAATAATACTTTGGTTTTTAAAAGACTTAAGTTCCATTTTTTTTTCATTTAATGATGAGTAAGTATTTGAACTTTGAGGGATTTGTCCACTTGCAAAAAAAGTTAAAGCTTGATTTGCTTTATCCATAACTTGAGGTAATTCTGGAAGCTTTTTTAAGACTTCAGAGGTGTCTTTTAATATATTACCTATTTCATTTATTGGATCTTTAGTTTCTTTTAGCCATTTTTCTAAAACAGGCTGTGATATTTCCCATATATTTGCCTCTGGATCTAGTTTTCTTGCTACACCTTCGACAACAACCATAGTCTTCTGAAGCAAAAGTAATTGTGGTTGTGTCTGCATATTAAATTTTTCTGTAATATCAAATAATTGTTTTAACAATTTACCTCCAGAAATATCCTTTACTGATTGTCCAAATATTGGCTCACCTATTGATCTTAATGCTTGAGCTAACTCTTCAGAATTGACATTTGGAGGTACTAAACCTGCAGAGATATGAACTTTTGCAACTTTTTTATAATCTCTTTTAATAAATCCATAAAGTATTTCTGCTAAAAATCTTCGATTTATTTTGTCAATTCTACCCATAATACCAAAGTCGATAAAAATTAATTGACCACTATTATCTACAAGTAAATTACCTTGATGCATGTCTGCATGAAAATATCCATCTCTAACAGCATGTCTCAAAAAGTGTTGTATTATATCTCGGGCAAGTGTTTTTAAGTTTACACCAAGTGACTTAATATTTTTTACTTCTCTAATAGAAATGGCCTCAATCCAATCTAAGGTTAAAACATTATCACTAGTCAGCTTCCAGTATATTTTTGGTATTTTAAAACCCGCATCATTTTTTGTATTTTCATAGAATTCATTTGCTGCAGCTGCCTCAAATCTTAAATCCATTTCATGATTTGTTATTTCTTTTAGTAAAAAAACTACCTCAACAAGCTTAAGTCTTTTAGTTTTTTTTATTAGTGACTCGATTATGTACGCAAGAAGCATTAATGCCTCAATTTCATCATTAAAGACTTTTTTTATATTTGGTCTTAAAACTTTAATTGCAACCTCCTTTAATACACCATCGTCCTTTATTTGAGCTTTATGGACTTGAGCAATAGATGCAGCTGCAATTGGTTCTGAAATATTAATAAAATCTTTAAAATTTTCATTTCCAACACCTGCACTAATTTCATTTAGAGCAACATCTTTTGAAAATGCTGGAACTTTATCCTGTAGATTTTGTAATTGATTTGATAATTTTTCGCCGATTATATCAGGTCTAGTTGCTAAAAATTGTCCGAGTTTTATGAAAGTAATTCCCATTGACTCCATCGATTTACATAATCTTTCCTCGTCATTATAGTTTTGACTCAGATTTTTTTTTCCAAAAAGACCTAAAAAAGTAAAAAATACTCTAATTATTGTTGGAACTTTGTAAACTTTTGAAATTATATCTAATGCATCAGATAAGGCTAGTTTTCTACCGATTATAAATAAAGTTATTATTTTTCTTATCATCAGATTTTCCAGGCGCTGTGCAAAGCAACGATTCCTCCATTTAAATTTAAAAATTTACATTTACTAAATTTATTTTTTTTCATTAAATAAATCAGCTCTTCCTGATCTACGAATTCATTGATACTTTTCACTAAATACTCATAAGGTTTTTTATCACCCACAACAAACTCACCAATAATAGGTATAATTTTTGAGTAGTTCTGATACATAAAATCTAAATAATCGTTATTAATTTTAGAAAATTCTAAGCAAAAAAATCGACCACCCCTCTTCAATACTCTAAAAGCTTCTGATAGAGTTTTATTTAAATTTTTTGTATTTCTTAATCCAAAGCTGATTGTATAATAATCGAATTGGGAATCTTTGAATGGCAACTTCTCAGCTGAAGCAATTTTCCAAGATATATTTTTATAATATTTAAGTTTTTTTTTGCCAAGTAAAACCATTTTTTTATTTGGGTCTACACATTGCACTCTTGATTTACATTGAGTAGCATCTGAAAAAATTTTAGCAATATCTCCTGTTCCTGAAGCCACATCAATTAATCTTCTATTCTGCTTTGGCTTCATCGAATATAACAATTGTTTTTTCCATGACGTATGAATTCCAAATGACATGATATTATTCATTAAGTCATATTTATCATGGACTTTGTCGAATACCTCTGAAACTAAGTTTTTAGAATTTTGTAGTTTTTGTTGCATTTTTATTTTTTTACTTTTTAATAATATAGTCTCATATGCCAGAATTACCAGAAGTAGAAGTAGTAAAACAGTCACTTGAAAAATACATATTAAATAAACATTTGATAAAAATTGTAGTTAAAAATAATAAATTAAGATTCCCAGTTCCTAAAAATATATCAAAGAAATTGTCAAATTTAAAAACCATAAAAGTGAATAGAATTTCAAAGTATGTTGTTATTGAATTTGAAAATAATTTATTCTTAATTATCCATCTAGGTATGTCAGGAACTTTACATTTAGTAAAAAAAAAGGATAAATTTATTAATACAAATTTGAGTTTTTATAATTCTAAAAGTCTTCCAAAAAGCCACAATCATCTTTTTTTTAATTTTAAGAATTTTTCAATTGTTTATAATGACCCAAGAAGATTTGGATTTGTAAAATTAATTAAAAACAAAATTAATTTAAATAATTATTTTAATAAACTAGGTCCAGATCCTTTTCAAAAAAGTTTTAAATTCGACTACATTAAAAAATATATATATAAAAAGAAAAGAAATATAAAAAATACTTTAATAGACCAAAAGTTTGTTTCTGGTATCGGAAATATATATGCAAGTGAAATTTTAAATTATTCTAAAATAAATCCTTTGAAATCTGTTTGTAATATTAATAATGAAGAAATATATAGAATTATTTATTATACTAAAAAAGTACTAAAACTTTCAATTAAAAGAGGCGGAACTACAATCAACAATTTTCATTCAATAAAAGGTAAATCTGGATCTTATCAAAAAGAATTTCGAGCTTATGATAGGAAAGATCAAAAGTGTAAAAACAAGTTGTGCTCAGGTACTATTGTTAAGTTAAATATATCAAATAGATCAACATACATGTGTAATATTTGCCAAAAATAATTAAAAAAATCAATTGACCATATAAAATAACCAAGTTATACAATCGCGCAAATGGCTAATACTAAATCAGCAATTAAAACAAATAGAAGAGTTAAAAGACAAACTTTGGTTAATAAATCAAGAAAAAGTAGATATAAAAACGCAATAAAAAAAATTAACCTTTTAATTGAAAAAAAAGACAAAAAGGGTGCACTAGATTATTTACCAAAACTAAATTCTGAGTTGATGAAAGTTGCAAAGACTGGTGTTGTCAAGAAACAGAACGCTTCTAGAAATGTCTCTAGAATAACAAAAAGAATTAACTCTCTCTAATTGAATCAACTGATAGTACCTTATTAATTTAGCTTACACTAAATCTATACAAAAAGAAGTAAACAAACTTGATATAATTCTTATAAATATTTTTTACTTTTATATTTGAAAAATTGATTCAATCTTAGATTTTATTTTTAATATTTAAATTTAATTTCAATTAGGGATTACATTTTTTTTTTAAAAAAAAAATTATCATATTGCATAAATTAACGATTTCAGATTAAACAATATTGAATGAAAAATTCCCTAAATCAAAATTTAAATCAAAAAAACTCAGATGTTTTAAAGTGGGAATTGATTCAAGAAGATTTCAAAACAAAATTTGGTACAGAAGTTTTTGAAAGTTGGTTAAAAAAAATGGATCTTCTTGAAACCAACTTAGATTATTTATTAATTTCAGTACCAACAAGGTTTATTAGGGATTGGATTACTTCAAGATATTTGGATAATGTGATAAATATTATTAAATCTCACAATAAAAATATTAATAGAATTGAGTTCAAAATAAATTCTTCAGCTATAAATACAAATAGTAAAAAACCTTTTCCAGTTGGAATAGTAAATAACAGTATGGAAGACTCAAATGTATCATTTATTAAAGATACATTTATTCAATATAATAGAATTGATCCAAATAAAAATTTTGACAATTTTATTGTAGGATCAAGTAATAGTTTAGCATTTGAAGCATCAAAAAAAGTAACAGAAAATTTTTCTAATTATAATCCTTTGTATTTGTACTCGGGGGTTGGTATGGGGAAAACTCACTTACTAAATGCTATTGGATTAAATCTAAAACAAAATAAAAAAATAATGCTTATTTCAGCTGAAAGATTTATGTATCACTTTGTTAAGTCAATTAAATCAAATGAAATGATAAAGTTTAAAGATTATTTTAGAAATACAGATGTACTACTAATTGATGATATTCAATTTATGAATGGTAAAGAGGCTTTGCAGGAAGAGTTTTTTCATACATTTAGTGCATTACTAGATAAGGGATCTCAAATAGTTTTAACTGCTGATAGACCTCCGAATAAGTTAAGTAGAATTCAAGAAAGAATCAAGTCAAGATTTTCTGGAGGATTAGTAGTTGATATTCAAAATCCTGATTTAGTATTAAGGTCAGAAATAATCAAAAATAAATTATCAGAACTAAAAGTTATAAATGGAAATAATGTAATTATTTCAGATGAAATACAAAAATTTATATGTTCAGAAATAAAGTCTAGTGTAAGAGAATTGGTTGGAGCATTAAATAGAGTTGTTTCTTTTTCTAGAATTTACAATAGAGTTCCAAATCTATCTGAAACAAGAATTATACTTAAAGATTTATTAAATATTTATGAAAATAAAGTAACTATTGATAGTATTCAAACAATCGTTTGTAAGTATTTTAAAATAAGTAAAAATGAAATGTTGTCGTCAAGGAGATCAAGATATTTAGTCCGACCGAGACAAACTGCTATATATTTAGCAAAATTACTAACCTCAAAATCTCTACCCGAAATTGGCAGATGTTTTGCAAATAGAGACCACACAACAGTTATTCACTCAGTAAAAACCATAGAAAAGTTGAGAAAAGAAAATAATGAATTAAATCTTAAAATTGACACTCTAAAAAATAAAATTTTATACAACAAAGCAGATGAAATTTAGTGTAAATCAAAAAGATTTGCAAAACTCACTGAATTATTGCCAAGGAGTTATTGAAAAGAGAAGTACATTAGCTATTTTGTCAAATGTTTTGCTTCAAGCCAAAGAATCTAAGCTTAAAATAATTGCGACAGATCTAGACTTAATCTTTATTCAGAATTTGTCAAATATAGAGATACAAGAAGAAGGAGAAACCACCACATCTTGCTCAATAATGTATGACATTGTAAGGAAATTTAATAATGACAAAAAGATTAATTTTAATTTATCGAGTGAAAATAAAATAAACTTAGAGTCTGATAATTCATCATTTAATTTAAATTGTTTGAAGGCTTCAGAATTTCCAATAACTGAGGAAAATTTTAATGAAAATGAATTTTTGCTAAACTCCAAAAAATTACTTAAGCTATTGAATAAGTGTAAATTTTCAGTCTCTAATGATGAAACCAGACATTATCTTAGTGGAATTTTTCTTCATATGACCGACAATGAGGGTAAAAAATTTTTAACAGGGGTGGCAACTGATAGCCATAGAATGGCAATATCAAAAACTTTAATATCTGATGAAATAAATTTTGAACCAATAATACTTCCTAAAAAGACAATTTTCCAGCTTTGTGCTTTACTTGAAGATTATGAGGGTGATGTAAAAATATCAAATCTTAAATCTAAGATAAAATTTGAATTTAATAACATAATTTTAATGTCAAAATTAATTGATGGTAAGTTTCCAAATTATTTTCAAGTAATTCCTAAAGATAATCAAAAAAAATTAGAAATTGATTTAAAACCTTTTTTGACTTCTGTAGACAGAGTTGCTTCTGTTTCTTTAGATAAAAAAGATGGATTAAGAATGAATTTATCTAATAATAGTTTAAAACTGTCTGTTAATAATAGTAACAGTGGAGACGGTCAAGAAAGTTTAAATGTTAAATTTGATCATGAATTAGATATAAGTTTTAATCCAAGATACTTAATAGATGTTGCATCAAACATGGATGGAAACAAAATAGAAATATTTTTAAAAGAATCTGGATCTCCAGCTTTGATTAAAGATCCATCTGATTTTGATAGTATATATGTAGTAATGCCAATGAAAGGCTAAATAATATTATCAAGTTCTTTATAAAGAACATTCTCAAGCTGTCTCAGAAAAATTTCAGGATCTTGACCCTCTTTAATACTTTCCAGTATACTTACAGTTATTGTTTTATTAGAAATTAACTTCCCAGACTTAGGCCACACATTTCCCGAGTTAAGTGCCACTGGAAGACATCTAATATTAAGTTTCTCATAAATTTTTGATACACCTTTTTTAAATGGTTCTTTGTCATCTATTGGTTTTCTTTTAGCCTGAGGAAAAATAATTATTGGTCTGTCACTTTTTTTTGTTTGCGATATAATTTTGTCATAAAAACCTAAATTTTTTCTAGAAATTTTATCCCTTTCAATCGATATTGATCCAATTTTTTTTAGATGCCATCCAAATATAGGTATTTGTAATAATTCCTTCTTTAAAATAAAAATTGGAAAGTTAAAAATAGTTTGTAAAAAAAAAGTTTCAAATAAGGATTGATGAAGAGATGCAATAAAAAAATTTTTTTGAGTTGGTATATTTTCAACCCCTTTTACCTTAATTTTAACTGAAAGAAATACATACAAACAAATTTTTATCCAGTAGCCAAGTATTCTTCCACCAATTAAAATAACTTTCTGAGGTAAAATCAACCCAGGTAAAAAAATTATACAGATTGCAATTGTGCCACTATAAAAAAAAAATTTAAAAATTAATCCTCTTATCATTAATTAAATAAACTTTCGAAGATCTTCCCTTTTATCTATTCTAAAAACTTTTGATTTTTTTATTAAAACTTCGCTAGCATTAATTCTCAAGTTATAGTTTGAACTCAAAACTTTTCCATATGCACCAACATCACAAATTACAACATTATCACCCTCATGTAGTTTTTGATAAGAATTAACTGATAAAAATTTATCTGTTGTTTCACATACTGGTCCAACAAATTCATGTATTTTTAATATTTTTTTTTTATTTTTTTTTGTCGGAATAATTTTATGATAAGCCTTATAAAGCGCTGGTCTAATAAGATCATTCATGCCAGCATCTATAATTATAAAATTTATTCTACTAGTTTTTTTTATATATATAATTTTAGCAATAAGAAAACCTGTATTCCCAACTATAGATCTTCCAGGCTCAAAAATTATTTTTACTTTATTTCTTATTACAAATTTATTTATTTGTTCAGAATATTTTTTATAATTTAATAATTTATTATTATTTTTGTAATCAATACCCATTCCTCCACCAAGATCTATGTAATCAAAATGAAAGTTTGACCTATCTATCACTTTTTGGACTGCTCTTAGCATTTTTAAATAAGGAAGATGAGACGTTATTTGGCTCCCAATATGAACACTTAGACACTTAATATTAAGATATTTTGAATTTTTATAATTTTTTATTAAATCAATCACCTCTTTCTCGGTAAGACCAAATTTATTAATTTTTTTACCCGTTGTTATTTGTTTTATAGTTTTTGCATCTACATTAGGATTTAGTCTTATTCCAATATCTATAGTTTTATTATTTTTCTTTGCAATTTTTAAAATTGTTTCAATCTCACTTTGTGACTCTATATTTATTAAAAGTATTTTTTTTTTATAGCAAAATCAATTTCCTCATAAGTTTTTCCAACACCCGAAAAAACAATTTTCTTTGGATTAATTTTTGATTTTAAAGCTACAAGTAGTTCCCCTTTAGATACGACATCAGCACCAAGTCCTAATTTTGAAATTTCGTTTAAAATTTTAATGTTATTGTTTGCTTTAACAGCAAAACATATAAGTGGTTTAAATTTTCTAAAATCATTTTGAAACTTTAGAATATTATCTTTAAGTTTATCATATGAATAACAGTAAGCAGGAGTTCCAAATTGTTTTGCAACTTTATCTACTTCGATTTTATCGATCAATAATTTGTTATTACTATAAGACATCAAGAAATTGTTCCAATTTTATAAGTTAAATCTTAATTTTGGCTGTTGTTCCATAGACTTTCATTTTAATCAACCCTGATTTTTTCTCATAAACAGGATCACTTTTTTTCCCACAGGAAAAAACTGGAATTAAAATAA